>Ga0247611_10004851_pt1 | contig 18318 bp, 14 predicted proteins | sample 177DNAGHGhighgp2_FD_192422 | JGI IMG/M metagenome (GOLD analysis project Ga0247611, IMG submission 192422) | Sheep rumen microbial communities from Palmerston North, Manawatu-Wanganui, New Zealand - 1770 DNA GHGhigh gp2 | ecosystem: Host-associated > Mammals > Digestive system > Stomach > Rumen... | reverse complement strand
CGAACGAACGGCTCTTGATGAAGGACAGCACATCATCCTTATTGATGAGCTGCTTCTTGACACCAGGAGCCAGTCGGTCGTAGATCAGCTGTGAAGTAACGCCCTCTATAGGCAATTCACGGGCAGGATAAATCTCTGTCAGTATCACTTCATCCAACTGGCTCAGCGCATCAGCGAAATCCTGATAGAAATCGCGGGTACGCGTATAGAGGTGAGGTTGGAAGATAGCCGTGATATGACGATCTTTATATAGTTCACGAATGCTACGTGCACTCTGATAGATTTCCTTTGGATGGTGAGCATAGTCAGACAAGAACACCAGTTTGTCCGTCTTTATCTTAAAGTCAAAGCGACGGTCAACACCACCATAAGTCTGCATACCATAACGCAACTCCTCTGCCGTACAACCATTGAGCTGCGCCATAGCCATCGCAGCGATACCATTCTCTATATTGATAGGGATAGGCTGACCAAGTTGTACTTTCTGCACATTCTCGATAGGAGAGATAAAGTCGAATGTAATCTCACCATTCTCTATCTTGATATTCTCCGCATGGAAATCACCCTCATTGAGCGCATAGTCATAACGCTTCACACCGTCCTGCAGATGCTCTTTCATCTCCAGGTCACGATGAATAATCAGGGCACCACCTGGCTGAATCAGTTCCGTATAATGACGGAAGCTCTCCAGGTAAGCCTCCTTTGTACCATAGATATCCAGATGATCTGGGTCCGTCGATGTGATAACCGTCATCCAAGGCGACAGCCAATGGAAAGAGCGGTCAAACTCATCGGCCTCAATCACCACATACTCAGAGTCAGAGACAATATAGTTGGTACCATAGTTCTTGGTGATACCACCAAGGAAAGCATTACAATCCAGATGACTCTGGTGCATGATATGTGCACACATGCTCGACGTTGTAGTCTTACCATGGGTTCCCGCCACACAAAGTCCTTTCATCTGGCGTGTCAGTGTGCCCAGCACCTGGGCACGCTTCTGTATCTCGAAACCATTCTCGCGGAAATAGCACAACTCCTGATGCTCTGCCGGGATAGCAGGGGTATAGACCACTAAGCAATGTGCCTTATCCTTACAGGCATGAGGTATCATATCCACATTTTCCTCATAATGAATCAAAGCGCCCTCCTTCTCCAAACGACGAGTCAGGTCCGAAGGTGTTTTGTCGTAGCCTGCAACAATCAGCCCACGATGAATGAAATAACGTACCAGTGCACTCATACCAATACCACCGGCACCAACGAAATATACAGCTTTAATATCCTTTGCTTCCATTTTCTTATTTTTACTCTGCTCCTGCGAGTTTTAATACTTCCTTAGCTATAACTTTTGCCGAATCAGGATAGCCCATTTTCAGCACATTCTCACTTAAAGACTCCAACAACGCAGCGTCGTTCACAACGTCAACAGCCATCGGAATCAGTTTCTCAGCAGCCTCACTATCCTTTACGCACAAAGCCGCACCATTCTTCACCAATGCCATGGCATTCTTCGTCTGGTGATCCTCTGCAACATTAGGACTGGGCACCAAGATAACGGCCTTGCCTATCAAGCAGAACTCCGAGATACTGCTGGCGCCCGCCCTGCTGATAACCAGATCAGCGGCACGGTAGGCTGCACCCATATCTGCAATGAAATCGCTCACCACAAGATTCTCCGGACACCCTTCTTGCTCCAGTCTCTCGGCAATCTGCGCACTGTAATATTTTCCTGTCTGCCAGATAAACTGAACACCAGAACGACGAATGTCGTCCAGATGCCGCAACACGCTCTCATTGATAGTACGTGCGCCCAGACTTCCACCAACCAAGAGCACCGTTTTCTTGTGGGCCTGCAAACCAAAAGACTGGAGCGCTTCTGCGCGTGTTATCTTTGTATCCAGCAATGACTGACGAACAGGATTACCTGTCATCATAATCTTATCCTTGGGGAAGAAACGTTCCATACCCTCGTAAGCCACACAAATCTTTGCAGCCTTGGAAGCCAGTTTCTTATTGGCCAGTCCTGCATATCCATTCTGTTCCTGCAGCAAGGTAGGGATACCAAGACTATTAGCAGCACCCAAAGCAGCACTACTGGCATAGCCACCTACCCCCACAGCAACCTGAGGCTTAAAATCGCGAAGCAGTTTCTTGGCCATCCGCTTACTCTTCAGATAATCCAAAGCCACACCGATATTTCCCGGTTTCCACAACGGACGGAGGAATCCGCGAATGGGCAGACCAACAATCTCATAGCCTGCCTGCGGCACTCGCTGCATCTCCATGCGTCCTTCAGCACCAACAAACAATATCTTAGCATCTGGTCGCAGTTCGCGAACAGCATTTGCAATAGACACGGCGGGGAATATATGACCACCAGTGCCGCCACCACTGATTACAACTCTTAATTCTTTCATACTTCTGCAGTTTTTACAGACTGATCTTTACGTTTTGCACTACGGCTGACACTCAAGATGACGCCAATATAGGCACAGTTCACAATCGTCGAAGTGCCGCCTTTCGAGATAAGAGGCAATGGCTGACCGGTGACGATACCAAAGTCAACAGCCACACACATATTGATGACTGCCTGGAACACCAGCAGCAACGTCAGTCCCATCACAAGGAATGCAGGGAAGTTATTCTCACACCTACTGGCTATACGCGCCGCCCTAAACAGGAGGATGACATAGAGGAACACTACTGCGACAGCGCCAACCAGTCCCATCTCCTCAATGATAATCGCATAGATAAAATCAGAGAATGCCTGCGGCAGATAGTCGCGTTCCACAGAGTTACCCGGTCCTTTACCGATAATACCCGATGAGGCAATGGCAAAATTCGCATGAGTCACCTGGAAGTTCTTATCGGTAACCTTGTACTCTTCGGCAGAAACATTCTTGTCATCCTTACCCGCAATACGGTTCTTCCATGTCCAGAAACGGTGAGTCAACTTCTCCCATCCTGATCTCTCTTTCTTCTCTGTGCTCTTGATGACCTGCTCCGTCTGTCCGTTAGCCTGAGCCTGTTCCAGTTCCTGACCTTCCTTATCCAGTTTAGCCATCCAGAACACCAGTCCTAAGAATAATGCGACAATCAACACAAGCACCCCTGTCAACTTACCCATCTGCTTCATTGGCACACGGGCAATAAACATCATGACAAAGATGACACTAAAGAGCAGTACAGCCGTTGACAGGTTCTCGAGTCCAATCAACATCGTGGCAGGTACCACCAACCAGAGTACATATTTCATCGCAGTGGGGTCCGCCCCGCTATCGTCATCACGTTGCATAGCACTGAGAATCTGTGCAGCCGTCAAGACCATCGTTCCCTTGGCAATCTCTGAAGGTTGGAACGTGAATCCGGGCAATTGGATAACGCGGTTAGCGCCATTGATACTCTCACCGCCTACCAGCACCCACAGCAGCGTCGCATAAGTAAGTACCAGCATCATTGGCGTCAGCAGTTTGAAATACCTGCATGGAATATTCAGCGTGATGATAGCCACGCCCACACCCACAAGAATCATGGCCGTATGATAAATCAACGGCATCATATAGTTATGGGTTTTATAGGTCAGCGTACTCGAGGCAGAGAACACCTCGACGATGCTGATCAGACAAAGGAACAGGAACACCGTCCATATACCCTTATCGCCCTTGAAGAGATTGCCAATTCTATTTTCCATTCTTATAGATTTCTTACCAATTCCTTGAATTGTTCTCCACGATCCTCCATATTCTTAAAGAGGTCGAACGAGGCGCAACAAGGTGACAGGAGCACCGTTTCGCCAGGACTGGCCAACTCATAGCAGGCTTCCACACACTCCTTCATGGAATGCGTATCACGAACAGGAAGGCCAAGTGCATCAAAATTATCGTGCAGTTTCTTGTTATCAGCTCCAAGATAAACCAGCGCAGAGCACTTCTCACGAACGAGCGGTTTGATGGGCTCATAGTCATTTCCCTTATCCTTACCGCCAAGAATCAGCACCACCTTGGTCTTCATGGAGTCAAGCGCATACCAGCAAGCATCCACATTAGTAGCCTTGGAGTCGTTCACATAATGTACACCACGCACAGTAGCCACTTTCTCCAGACGATGTTCCACCCCAGGGAAGTCACTTAGTGACTGGCGGATGATATCTTTCTTGATACCGGCGATATCACCGGCGATACCTGCTGCCAACGAGTTGTAGATATTATGGCGGCCCGTCAGACTCAGCTGCTCTTGCTCCATATTAAACGGCTCCGGCTGTTCAATGGTATATTCTCCCTCAGAGATATAACCTATAGAGCCCTTCTCCTTCAATTCAGAGAAAGGATATTGGATAGCCTGGATATCATATTTCTGCAATTCACGCTGGATGATAGGGTCATCATTCCAATAGATGAAAGCATCATCAGCAGTTTGGTTCTGAATGATACGCATCTTGGCATCCACATAGTTCTGCATCTCGAAATTATAGCGATCCAGATGGTCGGGCGTGATATTGAGCAAGATAGCGATATTAGCATGAAACTCATACATATTGTCCAATTGAAAAGAAGACAATTCAATGATATAATACTCATGCGGATCCTCTGCCACCTGCAGAGCCAAGGAGTTACCTATATTACCCGCCAGACCTGCATCATAGCCTGCCTTCTTGAAAATATGATAGACCAACGAAGTCGTAGTCGTCTTACCATTTGAACCGGTGATACAAATCATCTTCGAATTGGTATAACGGCCAGCAAACTCAATCTCACTGATAATGCCAATACCTTTCTCTACAGCCTTCTTAACCATAGGAGCCGTCTCTGGGATACCCGGACTCTTGATAATCTCATCAGCATTCAGAATCAGCGACTCCGTATGCTGTCCCTCTTCCCAGACAATCTGATGGTCGTCGAGCATCTGTTTATAGCGCGGGGCTATCTTAGACATGTCTGAGACAAACACATCAAAACCCTCTTTTTTCGCCAGAACAGCTGCTCCGGCACCACTCTCACCTGCTCCTAAAACTACAATTCTTTTCATCGTATCTTCAATGTTATAATAGTCAATGCCGCCAGGATAATGGTTGTTATCCAGAAGCGGATAGTGATTTTCGACTCATGGAAAGGACGGTGTGGCCAACCTTTCAGGATATAACGCGACGTGGTATCAAGTTGTGTGTCGAGTTTCCTGAATGTATCGTGAATAGGCGTTGCACGGAACACGCGCACACGCTGTCCTTTTCTCTTCATAAACTTGAACCATTGGGTCTGGATGATAACGCTCAGACTTTCCACAAAGAAGATGCCGCATAATATGGGCAACAGCAGTTCCTTGTGGATAATCACTGCACCCACGCCAATAATACCGCCAATCGTCAATGAACCAGTGTCGCCCATGAAAATCTGAGCGGGGAAGGCATTATACCACAGGAAGCCAACCATTGCGCCGACGAAAGCACTCAAGAACACCACCAGTTCCTCACTATGCGGGATGTACATGATATCAAAATAAGAGGCGAACCCGATATGTGATGACATATAGGCAAAAATGCCCAAGACGACACCGATGATAGCTGAGTTTCCTGCACACATACCATCCATTCCATCGTTCAGATTGGCACCGTTTGAGACGGCCGTCACCACAAATATTGTCATGAGCACAAAGAGTATCCATCCTGCGGCCACCTTATGTTCTCCGACAAACGACATCACGTCAGAGTAGCTCAGGTTATGATGCTTCGTAAACGGTATCGTTGTCTTTAAGGACTTATGAGCCACTGGTTCATGCTTCACCACTTCCGTGCTATTCTGCTGCGGCCCGCTCACGTTCTCTCGCATCACCACGTCAGGACTCAGATAGAGCACAATACCAACGATGAATCCGATAGACACCTGACCCACGATCTTGTATTTTCCCTTCAGACCCTCCTTATTCCTGCGGAATATCTTGATATAGTCGTCCATGAAACCGAGGAATCCAAGCCATATCGTGGTAACCACCATCAGGATCAGGTAGATATTACGGATACGTCCCAACAGGAGTACGGGCACCAGAATACTGACAATGATGATAAGACCACCCATTGTGGGCACGCCTTTCTTCTCCACGCCGAAGGGATCAATCGACGGATCACGCTCTGTCTCGAAAATCTTACGACGTCTCATCCATTTGATGAAGAACTCACCAAACCAAGCTGAGATTATCAACGAGAAAATCAGAGCCAGGAGTGCACGGAAAGAAATATAACTCCACAGGTGACTACCCGGGATATTGTATTGCTCAAGGAATCTAAACAGATAGTATAGCATAATCTCAATTTAAAAAATGACCACTTACAATTCAGGCAATGCCAAATATTTCTCTCACAATCTCACGGTCATCAAAATGGTGCTTCACACCCTTGATTTCCTGATAGTCCTCATGACCCTTACCGGCAATCAGAATCACATCACCTTTCTGGGCCAGCATACAAGCCGTACGGATAGCCTCTTTACGGTCAACGATACTCACCACCTTTTTCATCTGTTTCTGATCCAATCCAGCCAGCATATCATTGATGATATCCTGCGGTTCCTCGAAACGGGGGTTATCGCTCGTGATAATCACACGATCACTCTGTTTAACAGCCTCCTGAGCCATCAGCGGACGTTTGCCCTTATCACGGTTGCCGCCAGCGCCGCAGACGGTGATAATCTTTCCTTCCTTACCATCCAGCACCTCATGAATGGCCTTCAGCACGTTCTCCAGAGCATCGGGCGTATGAGCATAGTCAACGACAGCGGTATAGCCCTCGGGCGAATGGATTGGTTCCAAACGGCCAGCAACACTTTTCAGTGTGCTAAGTACCAAGAGAACCTCTTCCGGCTTCATGCCCAGCATCACTGCCGCGCCATAGACAGCCAACAGGTTGCTTACATTAAACTTACCAATAAACTGCACCCCTACCTCATGGCCATCAATCTCCAGATACATACCTTCGAAATGACATTCAATGATACGTGCCTTGAAGTCAGCCATCGTACGGATACTATAAGTCTTAACAGCAGCCTTGGTGTTCTGCACCATAAACATGCCGTTCTTATCGTCTGCATTAGTGATAGCGAAGGCACCCTTCGGCAACATATCAAAGAAAGCCTTCTTCGCGTTACGGTAGTTTTCTACCGTCTTATGATAATCCAGGTGGTCACGAGTCAGATTCGTAAAGATACCACCAGCAAATTTCAGTCCGCCGATACGCTTCTGGGCAATAGCATGACTAGAACACTCCATAAAGACATACTGGCATCCGGCATCTACCATCCTGTGGAGCAGATTATTCAGTTCGATAGGATCCGGTGTTGTGTGACTGGCAGGTACGGCTTCCCCCTCGATATAGTTGCATACGGTAGAGAGCAGTCCGCACTTATAACCAAGTTTGCGGAACATATTATATAATAAGGTGGCGATAGTGGTCTTACCATTGGTTCCTGTCACGCCAACCAACTTCAGTTTCGATGTGGGGTCACCATGGAAAGTAGTAGCCACCTCACCCACTACAGCCTCTGTCGAGGGCACCTGTACATAACATACCTGTGGCTGACAGGCATCCGGCATATCTTCGCACAAGATAGCAGATGCTCCCAGTTCTATGGCCTTTTGGATATACTGATGACCATCCGTCTGCGTGCCTTTGATAGCCACAAACAGATGTCCTGCTGCAACTTTTCTTGAGTCAATATCCACATCCGTTATTTCTACGTTCGCAGAACCGGCGATGCGCTTGACTTCGATATTCTTTAACAGTTCTTCTAGTATCATATTTAATTCTTTATTTTAGTTCCAACACACATAACATACCCGCCCGAAGGGTTGTACCGGGCGCTATACTCTGACGACACACAAAACCCTTGCCAGTCAGCCTTACCTTCACACCCAGACGTTCCAACTGATAGACGGCATCGCGCGCACCCATACCTGTCACGTCCGGCATTTTACCAGCCTTCACCTCTACCGAGGCCATTGGCACTTTCGACGTGTTCACGCCCAATTGGCGCAACACGAACTCTGCAGCAGCATTATCACCTTTCAGTACGCTGGGCACCAGCACCGATGTAGAGTCGCGGGCATCCTTCACGCTAAGCTTCAGGCTCTTTGCCATCACGCCTTCCGAGATATGATGGAAGATGCCACCCGACATCAAGCCACCAGAGGCAGGCAGACCCATTTTCTTGATACAGACGATACAGGTGTACTGTGGATTATCTGAGGGGAAATAGCCACAGAACGACAACCAGTATTCCGTAGTGCCTGTCTTATAGCCACCCGCCTTTGCCACCTGAGCCGTACCAGTCTTACCTGATACCTGGAACGAATGCGAGCCAGCCTTCTTACCTAAGCCCTGACTAACCACATGACGCAGCACCGTCTGCATGGTCTTAATCGTCGATGGCTTTGCAATCTGTTCCTTGATGACCTCCGGCTGTGTCTCTGCAATCATCTGACCTTCCCTCATGAATCCCTTCACGAAACGGGGACGCATCATCTTACCATTATTGGCAATCGCATTATAGAAAGCCACCGTATTGATGGGAGCTATCTGCGTTTCGTAGCCGATACTCATCCAGGGCAATGTCGTCTTACTCCAATAGAGCGCTTTGTTTGAGGTCTTGGTGTCCGGCATACGAATTTTCGGAGGCAGATAACCCACGATTGGGAGTCTCAGATCCTGACCGATACCAACACGATAGAGTCCCTCCACATATTTTCTTGGGTTAGAGCCGTAGTAATGGTCAATCACATAGCTCACACCAATATTACTACTCACTTCCAAAGCACGAGCCACATTAATGTCACCATAACCACCACGATGCCAGTTATGATCCTTCATCTTAGCGCCATGCATATTCAGGATGCCGCAACCGGTATGTATCACATAACTTGTATCTACCACGCCATCGTCCAATGCTACCAAGAAAGAGGCTACCTTAAATACTGAGCCAGGCTCACAACGATAGCTGATAGCATCATTGAATCGCTCATAATACTGACCATTCTCCGCACGGCGCATGTTGACGATAGCCTTGACGTCACCTGTCTTCACCTCCATCAGGATAGTCACGCCCATAGAGGCATCCCACTTCTTCAGGCCCTCGATAAGTGCCTGTTCTGCCAAGTCCTGCATGCCCACATCAATGGTCGTCACCACATCCGTACCATCAATAGCTGGTGTCAACGTAAAGGGCACCACCTTATTGAGCACTTTCTGCTTGCGCTCTATACCAAACTTACCACGAAGCAGAGAGTCGTAAGAGAGTTCGATGCCAAAGCGCGCCGTGTCTTTTCCGCCCTCAAAACTGCGGATATCACCGATGGTACGCTCTGCCAACGAGCCAAACGGGCGACGACGCGCCTCGAAAGACTCTGCATGGAAGCCACCCTTGTTTGATGGCAAGTTAAAGAACGGCAACTGCTTCACCTCGCAGTACGTATTATAACTGATACGTTTCGGCCAGACAGCCCAGTGGCGGGCGCCTTCCGATCCGTCTCTCATAATCCTATGCTTACCTTCCTCCAGTCGTGCCTTAAACTCTTCTGCCGAGCGTTCAGGGAAGATCACGCTCAGTCCTCTACAAAGACTATCCAAGTCGGCATACCAGATACTGTCGCGCTTACGCACCCACACCGTATCAGCGTTTCCCCCTGCCTGATAGTCCATAAAGATTTTATATTCGGGAATACTGCTGGCCAGCAACTGACCATCGCAGCTCAATATATTGCCACGATTAGGACGCACGCTGTCACTATCACTCTTCTGCCTGTTGGCCACAGTCTCCCAATACGATTTCTTGGCAGTCATCGTATAACCAGCCTTGACGATAACTGCGACACCAACAAGCGTCAGCAGCACGGCAACAGCCAGATAGCGCGGTAAAACTTTCTCACTCTTAAACTTACTCATAACCCATCACGTCTCAATCTTCCGGCACTTCAATAATATAGGGAGGCTGATCGCTCAGATGCAGCAAGGTGTCCTGATTCTCATGCAACACCCTCAGGACATTACTCTGACGGCATAGCTCTGTCAGGTTACTGGAACTGGAAAGTGCTCTGTATTTTGCATCCACCAGATCTTTCTCCAACTGATTAATCTCCAACACATCCTGCTCGCACTGATAGCGAACGCCAATATAGAACACGAAGAAAAACACGACGAATATAATCAAGACGACATGATGACGAACCAGCGCGAACAGGTAATCACCGCCCAGAATCTGTTTGAGGGTAAGTGTTCCTACAGGCCTCTCCTCGTCCTCGCTTGTCGATTCCTTGATACGTTTCAAAGCCATAGCCGGCTTCTCACTCTGCTTTGACAAGTCAGCAGTCTCTGCTGCGGCATCTTTTTCAGACACCACAGACGCCATTTGCTCCGGCTCAGCACCAGTTTCGACAATCATCTCAATTTCGCTATTCACGTCTTTATTCATCCGTTATACTTTTTCTGCAATTCTCAGCTTTGCGCTACGGCTACGTGGATTAACAGACAACTCCTCTTCCGAAGCTGTAATCACCCTATTATTAATAAGGTGCAACGGTGATTTTACCCTTCCGAAAAAGTCCTGTTCAACCTTTCCTTCTGCATTGCCCGCACGCATCACGTTTTTCACGATTCGATCCTCCAGCGAGTGATAAGTGATAACACTCAAGCGACCTCCTGGTTTCAACAACTGACAAGCGCCTGAGAGCATCTCACGCAGCGCATCCATCTCATGATTCACCTCTATTCTCAGGGCCTGGAACAACTTCGTCACTTCCTTCTTCTCACGTTCCCTCGGAAACAGTTTATCAGTCAGTTCCAGAAGTTGTCCTGTAGTCTGTATCGGCGCATCCTGCCTTGCTCTCGCAATCACAGACGCCACCTTTCGTGCGTTCTTCAATTCCCCGTAGAGGTAGAAGATGTCAGCCAGTTGTTCTTCTGTATAGTCATTCAATATGTCAGCAGCAGTCATCCCTGCACGCTTATTCATTCTCATATCCAGCGGCGCATCAAAACGAAACGAGAAACCGCGCGTCTCATCGTCGAAATGATGAGAAGACACCCCTAAGTCAGCCAACAGGCCATCAATGGCATCCACCTCGTAATAGCGCATCCAGTTCTTCAGGTAACGAAAATTACTTCTCACGAACGTGAAACGACTATCATTCACAATATTCTGTTCCGCATCAGCATCCTGATCAAAGCTAAACAGACGTCCTTTCTCTCCCAACCGACGGAGTATTTCCCTTGAATGTCCACCGCCGCCAAAGGTTACATCTACTAAAATGCTATCGGGCTGGATTGCCAGCCCGTCAACGCTTTCTGTCAGAAGAACAGGAACGTGATATGTCTCAGCTGTCTTAATCATTCATCAAAAGGTTTCTGTCATTATAGCCTTCAGTTTCTCCGCAAACTCCTCCTGCGGCAAGAACGGCTGCTGTGTCTTCTCCACAGCCCATATCTCAATAGCATCATTGATGCCAATAAACCTCACTCCCTGTTCAATGTCAGCCATCTGCAGGTAGCGCTTAGGTATCAGGAAACGACCGTTACCGTCGAGTGTCAATACCTCAGCCTCTGATACATACTGACGAAGCACCTGCTGACCCACATCATCCCATTCATTGATTTTCTCAAGCAAAGCATCCATACGACGATTCCAGGTACTTTCAGGATAGAGCACAAGACAACGCTGATGCACATCCTTGCGCATCACGAGCACCTCTTCGCCGGCAGCCTGCAACACCTTTCGGAAGATTGCAGGCAGAAAAATACGGCCTTTGGCGTCTGTCTTTGCTTCTATATTACCTAAAAAACGCATACGAACATTATTAATATGAGAGTTTGAGTGCAAAGGTAATCATTTTGCACCACATTCCCCCACATTTCCCCACTTTTTTTTCTCAAATCATAAATTTTTCTATTTTCTATACAATTTACGATTAAAAATTACACACCACGCCCTTTTTGTGCAAATTTCAGAAGCGATAAAATCCTTAATATGTGCAAAAATATAAATTTTCATCTAAAAAAAACTACGAAAATGAAAGATTTTGCGTAATTTTGCACGTTGATATTAAAAAAGTGCAAAAGCAAAGTCATGGAAAAGACCATCGAAATAGATAAGGTTCTAAGGGACAAGATGGGCAAAAAAGCCCGTTGGGTGCCACGCCCCCTGGTCTGGTGGCTCAAGCACATTGTCCACGAAGACCAGATCAACTGGCAACTATGGAATGCCCGCGATTTGAAGGGCACCCCATGGCTGAAATCCTCCATCGACTTTCTTAACGTAACCATCAAGGTAAAAGGCATTGAAAACCTACCTGCAAAAGACGATCCCCGTCGCTACACTTTTGTAAGCAACCACCCGCTGGGAGGTATCGACGGCATCGCCATCGGTTCCGTCATCGGCGAACATTACGACGACAACTTCAGATACCTTGTCAACGACCTGCTGATGAACCTTCCCGGCCTGGCGCCACTCTGCATACCCATCAACAAAACAGGCAAGAACGGGCGTGATTTCCCCGCCATGGTAGAAGCGGGATTTCAGGGCGACACCCATATTCTGATGTTCCCTGCAGGTCTTTGTTCTCGTAAGCGCAATGGCGTTATCCGTGATTTGGAATGGAAAAAGACCTTTATCACCAAAAGTGTAGAGACGCATCGTGACATAGTACCCATCTACTTCGAAGGTCAGAACAGCAACTTCTTCTATCGCCTGTCGAATATCAGCGACCGATATGTGAAGAAAATCAATATCGCCATGCTGTTCCTCGCCGATGAGATGTTCAAGAACACAGGCAAGACCTTCACCATCACCTTTGGAAAGCCCATCCCCTGGGAGACGTTCACCAAAGAGAAGACACCGATGGAATGGGCAAGATTTGTAAAAGACGAAGTATATAAACTCTCAAAATAGCATCAACAGAAAAAAGCAAACGAAACAAATAATAATGGAACAACCAATTATCGATCCAATTCCCGTAGAGGTCCTAAAAGCCGAACTAAAGCCAGAGCTCCAGTTGCGCATGACCAACAAGAGCAACAACCAGATTTTTATCATTACAGCACACAATGCTCCCAATGTGATGAGAGAGATTGGCCGATTACGTGAGATCGCATTCCGCGAAGCTGGTGGTGGTACTGGCAAGGAGGTTGACATCGATGAATTCGACACATGCGAGAACTGTTACAAGCAACTTATCGTATGGAATCCAGAAGCCGAGGAGATTATTGGCGGTTACCGCTACCTCGAAGGCACCAAATGGGAAATGGACAGCAACGGGCAACCCATCCTGGCAACCAGCCACATGTTCCATTTCTCAGACAAGTTCCTCAAGGAATACATGCCCTACACCATTGAACTGGGCCGCTCGTTCGTGAGTCTGCCCTATCAAAGTTCAAAAATGGGCGCCAAGAGTCTGTTCGCACTCGACAACCTCTGGGATGGTCTGGGCGCACTCACCGTTATCATGCCCAACGTAAAATATTTCTTTGGCAAGATGACGATGTACCCCAGTTATATCCGCGAAGGACGAGATATGATACTCTATTTCCTGAAAAAACATTTCGACGATAAAGAGAACCTCGTCATACCGATGAAACCGCTGAAAATTGAGACCGACGAGAAAGAACTTGCCGCCATTTTCACCGAAGACAACTTCAAGGAAGACTATCGTATCCTCAACCAGCACATACGTGCATTGGGCTACAACATCCCACCATTGGTAAATGCCTACATGAGTCTGTCGCCCACCATGAAACTCTTCGGTACAGCCATCAACTACGGATTTGGCGATGTAGAGGAGACAGGTATCCTCATCGCCATGGACGAGGTACTGGAAGAGAAACGGGTGCGCCACATCGACTCTTTCATCAAAGAGCATCCCGAAGCACTGAAAATCACCAGTGGAGCAAACAAGATCATCTACAAAGAGAAATAACAGAAAAGAAGTGCAGCCAGCTGGGCTGCACTTCTTGTTTTATTCACACACCGATCAAATCTTAGATTATCGGCAGTGATATACCGCAAATCTTCTGATAAACATCCAAGGCATAGACATCGGTCATGCCACTGATATAATCTACCACAGCCATCAGGCGCGTCTCCAAATCATCACTGCTGATATCATACTGACTGCTCACACGACCGATGAGTTGCTGCGAATAGTACTGCTCCGGATGTTCGATAGCCTCCACCATCAGTTCCATCAATGTGGCCATGATACGATAACCCGACAGTTCCACATCCAGCACAGGGCGACTTCTATAGATGCGCTCAACCGACACCTTCGTGCAAGCCACATAGGCATCACGTTGCCGCTCCGAAATATTCTGTATCAACGACCCCTGGAACGTGCCTTCCAATATCTCCTCCTCGTGCTCCAGGAAAGTCTTCACACACTCGTTTTCCAACTTACCTATCACACAAGCACGCAGATACTGCACCTTCTCGTTCACATCCGTCAACTGCTCATCATTGATACGGCTACTAATGCGATTTTGTTCGGTTTCATCGAAGAAATTCAGCATCAAAGTCACCGTTTCATCAAAAGACAGAATCTTCAGTTTGAAGGCATCCTCAAGGTCCATAATCTCATAACAGATATCATCAGCAGCCTCTACCAGATAGACCAGTGGATAGCGTGCCCAGCGCTCCTGACCAGGTGTTGCATTCAGCTGAGGTATGCCCAACTCCTTTGCCACAGCCTCGTAGAGATGACGTTCGGAAACAAAGAATCCGAACTTCGCCTTAGGCGCAGCAATCGATGGAAACGGATATTTTACGATACTTGCCAGCGTGCTATAGGTCATCGCAAAGCCACCTTGACGGCGCCCTTTGAAACTATGAGCCAGCAAACGGAAAGCATTGGCGTTACCATCAAATTTCGTAATATCACACCAGAACTCAGGCGACACACGCTCCTTCAGATAGACACCTTTTCCCTCCGTGAAAAAGGTTTGAATAGCCTTCTCACCAGAATGTCCGAAAGGAGGATTACCCAAATCATGCGCCAAGCAGGCAGTGGCCACTATCTGGCCGATTTCAGGTAACAGTGTATCGATGAAATCATGATTTTTTAAACATAGAGCCCTCGCTATATCATTACCCAACGACATACCCACACTGGCCACCTCAAGCGAATGGGTCAGTCGGTTATGCACAAAGACACTGCCCGGCAGAGGGAACACCTGTGTCTTGTTCTGCAACCTGCGGAAAGGGGCCGAGAAAATCAGTCGGTCATAGTCACGCTTAAACTCCGTACGATCATCATGACGCTCCAGGTGCTTATGCTCTTGCCCTAGTCGCCTATTACTTATCAGTTGTTGCCAATTCATTTTCATCGGTGCAAATTTACAAAAAAAATAGTATCTGCCATCACAGCATCTGCAAAAATTTATAAAATAAGTCGTACGGATGATGGCTATTTGAAGATAAATCACTAATTTTGCACGCTATATATAAATATTGTGTAAGATGAAAGTGAATATTATCAACAAGGGGCACCAGCCACTACCTCAGTATGCCACAGAACAGAGTGCCGGAATGGACCTCAGAGCCAACCTCGACGCACCCGTTACGCTGAAACCGTTGGAAAGAAAACTCATCCCAACGGGATTGCATATTGCCCTGCCCGTAGGTTTCGAGGCACAAGTACGCCCACGCAGTGGACTGGCCCTGAAGAAAGGTATCACCGTTCTTAACACACCAGGCACCATCGACGCCGATTATCGCGGTGAGATAGGCGTAGTACTTATCAACTTGTCGCAAGAAGATTTCGTTGTCAATGATGGTGAGCGTATTGCCCAAATGGTCATTGCACGCCACGAAAAAGCCGAATTCATCGAAGTAGAAGTACTGGATGAAACAGAGCGCGGTGAAGGCGGATACGGACATACGGGAGTTAAATGAGAGTTTAGAGTTGGCGTTATGATTAGGGTTACGGTCTTAAGCGTTTTATTCTTATGCAGTCTGAACATATTTGCTCAGACCGATACCGAGCGTCGTTATGACGTGCTCTTCCACGAGGCGATGCTCCAACGACAGAAGCACCATCATGATGCCACGTTCGACCTGCTCTCCCGTTGTCTGCAGATCAAGCCCGATGCCCACGAGGCCTATTTCTTCCTTGCACAATACTATAGCGAGATGAAGCAGACAGACAAGGCCTTGGAACTCTTCAAGAAAGCGTTCGACCTCTGTCCTGACAACATGACGTATATGGAGACGCTGGCACAGTCGTATATCGACAAGGAGAGATATGCCGACGCCATCATGGTTGTGGAGAAAATGTACAACCAGGACAAGAGTCGCCAGGAACTGCTGGAGATGCTCTATCGACTCTACTATCAGGAGCAGAACTATCAAAAAGCCATCGACGTGCTGGACCGCATGGAACTCATCGACGGTAAGAGCGAACGTATCTCGCTGGCCAAGAGTGCCCTCTACATGGAGATGAACGACAACGAGAAAGCCCTTGCCGCCATCAAGGCATTGGCCGAGGAACATCCCTACGACCTCAACTATCGCACCCTATATGCCAATTCCCTGATGAATAGTGACAAGATGAACGAGGCCTATAGCACCTTGGAAAAGATTATTGCCGAGGAACCTCAAAACGTCAAAGCCCAACAGTCATTAAGAAGCTATTATATCAGATTGCAGAACACAGAAGCTGTCGATTCCATCACACGCAGCATCCTGATTAACAAGAATACGGAAATCAGCGACAAGGTTTACCTGCTTCGCCAGTTGATTGCAGAGAACGAGCAGGCAGGAGGCGACAGCACACAAGTTCTGAACATCTTCCGCGAGATACTGCAACAGCCCGACCCCGATGCAGATATTGCAGAGTTGCAAGCTGCCTATATGGATCTGAAGAAGATGCCGCGTGACAGTATCGCCGCTGCCCTGCAACTGGTTCTGCAGTTAGACCCCAACAGGACCTCAGCCCGTCTGCACCTGGCACAGTATGCCTGGGAGGATCATGACGACGACCGCATCATCAGCCTTTGTCAGGCCGCCCGTCAGTACAACCCAGAGGAAATGATATTCTATTATTATCAGGGAATGGCCTATTACCGCAAGGAGGACACCGACCATGCCCTGGAAGCCTTCAAAAACGGCATCAATGTCATCAACGACCAGAGCTCACCCGAGATAGTATCCGATTTCTACGCCATCCTGGGCGATCTGCTCTTCCAGAAGAAACGCGAGGCAGAGGCCTTTGCCGCCTATGACTCCTGTCTGCAGTGGAAGCCCGACAATATTGGCTGTCTGAACAACTACGCCTATTTCCTCAGTCTCAAGGGTAATAACCTGGAGAAAGCCGAAGAGATGAGCTATAAGACCATCAAGGCCGAGCCGAAGAACGCCACCTATCTGGACACCTATGCCTGGATACTGTTTATGCAGAAACGCTATGCCGAGGCACGCATCTATATAGATCAAGCCATCCAGAATGCCTCGACGCCCAGTCCGGATATCTACGAACATGCAGGCGATATCTATGCGCAGAATGGCGACATCCCCACAGCAGTGAACTATTGGCAGCAAGCATTGGCAAAAGCCCCCAATAACAAGTTGTTGGAAAAGAAGATAAAACGCAAAAAATATATCAAGCAATGAAATTAACAAACATCCTTAAAATTGCCGCACTGGCAATGCCACTTGTCCTGACCTCATGTCACACACACAAGCAAGTGGTAAAAGAAGCGCCCGTTGTCTCTTCTAAAGAGAACATGGAGAATACGGCCATACTAGACAAAGTGACTGACAACGCACAACCAGCACAGTTTGTCACCTCCAAACTGAAATTCTCTGTAGAATACGGTTCACAGCAGATGTCGCTCACGGGCAACCTCAGAATGAAGCGCGACGATGTCATCCAGATGCAGCTCATGGCCTTTGGCTTCGTAGAGGCAGCACGCCTGGAGTTCACCAAGGACTACGTACTCATCATCGACCGTATCAACAAGCAATATCTGAAGGCCCCCTATAACTACGTAGATTTCCTGCGTAACAGCGGCATCAATTTCTTCACCCTGCAGGCCCTCTTCTGGAACGAGCTGTTTAAGCCCGGATTGCAGAAGGTTGACAAGAATGCGCTGGCCAGCTACTCCACCAGTATCGATGGCGATGATGCCATCATCACCCTGGAACAGGGCAAGATGAACTATAGCTGGCTCACCAATCGCCAGACAGGACGTATCAAGATGACCAATATCTCCTATCGTGACATACTGAAAGGTAACACTCAGCTGAACTGGGACTACCTGGAGTTCACCAAGATGGGTGCGAAGACCTTCCCCAA
>Ga0247611_10004850_pt1 | contig 18320 bp, 19 predicted proteins | sample 177DNAGHGhighgp2_FD_192422 | JGI IMG/M metagenome (GOLD analysis project Ga0247611, IMG submission 192422) | Sheep rumen microbial communities from Palmerston North, Manawatu-Wanganui, New Zealand - 1770 DNA GHGhigh gp2 | ecosystem: Host-associated > Mammals > Digestive system > Stomach > Rumen... | reverse complement strand
CCCGCGCTGTTGCTGGCGAAGCTGGCGTGCCGTTCTTCAGCATGTCGGGTTCGGACTTCGTGGAGATGTTCGTGGGCGTGGGTGCATCCCGTGTGCGAGACCTGTTCGAAACGGGCAAGAAGAATGCACCGTGCATTTTGTTCATCGACGAAATCGATGCCGTAGGTCGCCAACGTGGTGCAGGTCTCGGTGGCGGTCACGATGAACGCGAACAGACCTTGAACCAGTTGCTCGTGGAAATGGACGGTTTCACCGCCAACGAAGGCGTCATCTTGATTGCAGCCACCAACCGTCCCGACGTACTCGACAAGGCCTTGCTCCGTCCGGGTCGCTTTGACCGCCAGATTGTGGTAGGACTCCCCGACCTCAAGGGCCGCGAAGAAATCCTCAAGGTCCACCTCAAAAAACGCAAGGTGCCACTCGCACCGGATGTCGATGTGAAGGCTGTCGCCAAGGGAACGCCGGGACTAGCCGGAGCTGACCTCGAAAACCTGGTGAACGAAGCTGCGCTCCTCGCCGCAAGGTTCAACAACAAGAAAGTGACGATGCTTGACTTCGAAGAAGCTCGCGACAAGCTCAGCATGGGTGCCGAACGCCGCACGCTCCTGATGACCGACGAAGAGAAGCGCCACACCGCTTACCACGAGGCTGGCCACGCATTGATGACTCTCCTGTGCAAGCATTCTGACCCGCTCCACAAGATTACGATTATCCCCCGCGGACGCGCTCTCGGTGTGACCATGAGTTTGCCAGAACGCGACCAGGTGAGCTATAGCCGCGAATACGCCGAGGAACGCATCATGATTATGATGTCGGGCCGCCTCGCCGAACTTATATTCTTCAACCATCAGAGCACGGGTGCAAGTAACGATATCCAGCGTGCCACAGAACTGGCCCGCAAGATGGTGACGGAATGGGGTTTCGACGAAGAGATTGGACCGGTCTGCTACAGCCGCGCCGATGGCGAAGTGTTCCTCGGACGTGAGATTTCTAAGCCCAAGGAAATGTCCGAGATGATGGCCGAAAAAATCGACAACGCCATCAACAACCTCATCAAGCGCATGGACCAGGCTGCTCGCAAGCTCCTCGAAGAGAACAAGGACAAGCTCATCGACCTCGCCGAAGCGCTGTTCGAATTTGAAGTTTTGGACCGCGAAGAGATTGACCGCGTGATGGCTGGCGAAAAGCTCACCGGAACAAAGAAGAGCCGCCAGTACCAGGCCATGGAAGAACTCGCGAAGAAACGCGAAGAAGAAAACACTCCGCCGCCGGATCCAGGAAACCCGCCTCCAGTTGCACCGATTACCGACGTGCAGCCAGCACCCGCTACAGGCAACGAGACCGCCACCAATTCCGTCAAAGAATCCGACCAACAATAAAAGAACGCTCCGTAACTATGCTCCGTACTTTACTTGAATCAACACGCGCTATTCCTTGGAAAATTGGGAATGATGTCATTCCAGCTTCGAGGATGCCGCTTGTCATGGGTATCGTGAACGTTACCCCGGACAGTTTTTTCGATGGAGGAAAGCATAACACGCCCGAAGCCGCTTACGAGCATGCGATTTCGCTAGTCGAACAAGGAGCCGTGATTCTCGACATCGGCGGTGAAAGCAGTCGCCCAGGAAGCGCTCCGGTGAGCGAACAGGAAGAACTCGACCGCGTATGTCCGGTCGTCGAAGCGCTCGCGCAAACAGCGACGATTTCAGAAGATTTGAACAATCCGGGATTCCGCAAGTTCTACATCTCGGTCGATACGGTCAAGGCGAAAGTCGCCGAAGAATCCATGCGTCTTGGCGCCCACATCATCAACGACATCAGCGCCTGCATGATAGACCCCGACATGGTTGCGACGGTTGCCCGCACAAAAGCAAGCGTCGTTTTGAACCACATGCGCGGGAACTTCGGCACGATGCAGCAGGATTTCAAGCCCTACACGAACGTCGTTCAGGAAGTTCGGGAAGAACTCCTCACGCAAGTGCAGAAACTCCTGGACGCAGGCGTCGAGCGCGAACGCATCTGCATCGACCCAGGAATTGGCTTTGGAAAAACAGTTCAAGACAACATCGACCTGATGAAGTCCGTTGATGAAATGCTCAAGGACGGCTACCCCGTCTTGATAGGCACGTCCAGAAAGTCTTACATCGGCAAGATGATGGGACTTGAAAACAGCGACAGACTTATTCCGACCGTTACGGCAGGAGTTGTCGCCGCCCTTGGCGGTGCAAGCGTTATCCGCGTTCACGATGTTCGCGAGGCAAAGGAATCCCTTTTATACCTGGAGGCTCTGAAGTCCCATGACCCTGTTTAAGTTATTCAACATCATCGATGTTCGAATGGCCGACATTCTGGACATTCTCCTCATATCGGTTATTCTTTACTACATCTTCTTGCTGTTCCGCGGAACGCGTGCGGCACAGATGATTTTCGGTTCGTTCCTGCTCATTCTCGCATGGCTCATTGCTCAATGGTGGGAACTGCACACGCTTGTATGGATGCTCAGTAACCTTGCCACACTCGGTATTATCGCCGTCGTGATTCTATTCCAGCCCGAAATCCGAAGCGCCCTCACGCGAATCGGCCAGAGCGTCAGTAAGGTAGATTTGCGCAATATTCTCTTCCACGCAAGCGGTCTCGACGACATCGCCCAAAAAATCTGTACCGCAGTGCAGGACCTGGCCAAGACTAAGACGGGTGCACTCATCGTTTTAGAAAAGCGCGTCGGTCTCAAGAACTACGCCGATACAGGCGAACTGCTCGACGCTCGCATCAGTTCCAGACTTTTACGCGCACTGTTCTTCCCGAATTCCGCATTACACGACGGCGCCGTCATCCTCAACTGCAAATCGATTGTCGCCGCAGGCTGCATCCTCCCGATGCCGACGGGTAACATTGAAGGAGACGCCGGCTACGGCATGCGCCACCGCGCCGCAAAGGCTCTCGCTGCCGAAAGCGATGCCCTCATCATCATCGTCTCCGAAGAAACCGGAAAGATTTCCACCGCCTACAGGAACAACCTGAGACGCGGCCTCACTCCGAAAGAACTCAAAGCGGAAATTTTCCGCCACTGGCACGAACTCTTTAACGAAGTCATCGACGAAGACTCTAACGAAAGTGAAAACGAAGCTGTAGAAAACTAGGAACGCTATGAAAAACCAAACAAACAATTCTACGCAGAACACGCAAAACAACACGCCCAAGAACGAGAAGAAAAACGGGAAACGCAATCTCGTCATCTTGCTTTTGATGTTGCTTTTGCTCATTTGCCTGTTCATTGTACAGTGCCAACTGAACAAAATCAAGCAACAGGCCATTGAGGACCAGAAGCTTTCGGAACTCGCCTTGCGCCAGCAGCAAATACTCGACAGTCTCCGTCAGCTTGAACAAGCCAAGGCTGACAGCCTGAAGGCGCTCGAAGACGCAAGAATCGCCGACAGCCTACGCATGGCCGACAGCCTGCGCAGGGCAGATAGTCTCCGCATCGCGGACTCTCTTGCCAACATTAAACCCACAATCAACAAGGATAGCCTCAGAAACTTTCGCGATAGCATCCGCGCTGTCCGCAAAGCCCGCAAAGACAGTCTGGACTCTCTAGCAAGAATTGATAAGGCCAGGCAAGATTCCTTGAACAAGGCCCGAATCGCAGACTCACTCCGCAATTCGGACAAAGTCCCACCTACCGCTGAAATTGCGCCGCCAGCCGGCCGTTACTACGACCCAATCAAGCTCAAGGTCAAGTGTGACGAAATCAAGTGCAAGACATTCGTCTCCATCGGCGACACACTCAACCCGCAAGACGCAAGCAAGGGGATTGACTACAACAAAACCGGCTCCGTATTCTTCTACGCCGAAGATTCCGTCGGAAACCGTAGCGTCTGGGAAGAAGCCAAATACGACATGGCATCGGACAATATTTGCGGGAAGAACGCCTACCCCGTCCCCGTAGGCGCAAAAACCGTCTGCGTTGATGCCTACGAATACCCGAACCAGCCGGACGCCACCCCCAAGGACATGGTAAGCCAAGAAGAAGCCGCCCGCATTTGCTCAAGCGAAGGCAAACACCTCTGCACCATCGATGAATGGCAGGCGGCCTGCCGTGGCAAGGACGGATTCAAGTATTCTTACGGCAACAGCTACAAGCAAAGCAAGTGCAACACCAACACGAAAGCCGCCAAACGCAGCGGCCGCAAAACACAGTGCCGCAGCTGGTGGGGCATGTACGACATGAACGGCAACCTCTGGGAATGGACATCGACGACCAGCAAACAGCACCCGGACAAGTTCCTCGTTGCCGGCGGAGCATGGAACACCAACAACGAAAGCCGCTGCTCCGAAAGCAAGTTCAGTTTTTATCCACAGAATCAGTACCCAAGTGTCGGCTTCAGGTGCTGCAAATAGTGTTCCGTTAAAACAACGTTACATAGTTTCACTAACTTAAACGAAAAAAAAATTCTAATTTAAAGCCATGAAAACAAAAATTCTTCTCTCTGCACTTCTTCTTTCTTCTTTCACATTCTTCGGTTGCGGCGATAATCAGGCCCAATATACAGGCTACTGGAAAGGCGAAGCCGACATGATTTTCGAAGTATTCACTGAGAACAACATCGACTACACTATCAGGAACGTGAACGGGGACTTGACCGCCAAATACGAAAACAACGCCCTCCGCGGCAAAAACTCCCTCAACATGGATATTTTGATGCGAGTGAAAGGCGACTCCGCCTACTATGAATTTGGCGAAGACGAATCTGGCAAGATTGTCACAGGTTACAAGAGAATTTCGAAAGACGAATACGACAAGATTTTCAAAGCCCAGTCCGAAGCCAAGTCCAATTACGACTAAGCTTGGAACTTAGTTTTATGAGTTTAAGTTTTTTAGTGTAAAAGCAGCCCGCGTCAAAAAACGCGGGCTTGTTTATTTGCAAATCGCAACCTATTTTTCCAGCACTTCGAGCACTAGCTTTTCGAGCAATTCAAAGCTCGGGGCTCCACTCCAAACGCGCTTGATGTAACCGTTTGCATCGAGTAGCATGAGCGTCGGAACTGCATGGATACCGTAACGGCGCCAAAGCCCTTGATCGGCATCGCGATATAGCGGATACGGAGAAGCATGCTGCTTCTTGTAGAACGAGAGCAGCGTATTTTTTGGTTCGGAAGAAATCCCTATAATTTCAAGCCCTTGACTTGAATACTTGTTGTACATCTGTTCGAGCACGGGGAGCGTATGACGGCAAGGTCCGCACCAAGTCGCCCAGAAATCCAAAAGCGTTGCCTTCGGAGCCTCTTGCCTTTTTTCGCCATTCTTGTAGAAGTTCTTGCCGAACGAGGCCATCTTGCTCCCGATGGCAGAACCAGTCAGGCTGGAGATGTCATCCGGGCGTTCCGTAAGTGTCACCGTCAGCGGAATGCGCTTGCCATCACGGAAAATTTCAATATCTACTTTCGAACCCACGGCTGCATCTTTCAGAACATTCTGGATTTGCGCCACATTGACCAGTTCCTTGCCATCGACCCCGATGACCAAGTCTCCCGAAACGACACCCGCAGAAAGGCAGCCCGATTCAGGATGGACGCCAGAAACAAGGAGCGCCAGGTGATTTTCGTAAAGGGATTTCTTATAAATGAGACCAAGCCAAGGCGCTGCAAATGCCGAGACCGATAAGAACGAGAGAATGGAAATTGTACGAATCATTTTCATCATTTAGACCATCCTATTTAACTTCACTAAAAAAAGTAAAAACCAACATGGAGCGCCGCCGTAAAGTGCGCTTCGCGATTCATAAAATCGTTATCCTTTTCGGCAAGCGGCTTCCCTATAATATAGCTTCCGCTGAGTTCCAAGCGGCACAAGAAACTCGTATTCTTGAAAAACAGAATATCTCGACCGTAGCCAACTGTTATGCGGGGCGGAAAGTAGCTCTTGTCATCGCGCTCAAAAGAGACCATCGAAACGCCGAGTCGCAAAAAATCGTCTTCGCGGAGCCCTCTAAAGAAGAACCTCCAATCCAGTCCAAATTCCAGATAATCCCCGGAGAATAGCGCCGCGCCAAAAACATCGACCGAATGATGCTTGAGCAAGCGATACTCGCCGCTCAGTAAAATTCCCGGATGGATAGAACTCAAATAATAGACAAGCTCCAGTTCCCCGCCAAACGAAAGCGACGAAAGTGAATCCGCGACCGGCGCATCTTCGTAGGTCTGCTCGATAAAGTATCCAGCGAAAGACTGGACAACCGAGAGCAAAACGGCTACGAAAAAAATCTTACTGTTTCGAACGAGCTGCATCGTATTCTGCTAAAGTCCTATAACCGTCTTTTGAAAGTGCTTCTGCAAGTTCCTTGCGCATCGCATGTGCCGCCATCCAACGGAACGCGACAACGGAGTAGCACTGCACGGCATCGACGCCAAGCTTGATGAGGTCGTAGATTTTGTAACCGTGGTCAATGCCGCCGCAAGCGATAACGCTCATCTGCGGGTAGTGTTCGCGAACGAACTTGACCTTTTTCACCGTGTTCTCGTAAAGCGGGCGACCGGACATGCCACCGCAATCGCCATCCGCACGGAGTGGCGTCAAGTCTTTGTACACCACATGAACCGGGAGGTCTTCCAACTTCTTCGTCGGGTACGTGTTGCCGACGACGACACCGTTTACGCCCACCTTCACCAGCATATCCATGATTGTCGCCGTATGGTTATCGGGCATATCGGGGCTGAGCTTTGCGTAAATCGCCTTACGAATGCCCTGGCTGTTACGGTAATCCGTAATCGCAGTAAAAATTTTATTGACAAGCGACATGTCCAAATCGATGCGGTTTTCGCCCGTATTCGGGCAACTCAAATTGATTTCGATGTAATCTGCCGCCTTGTATGCAATCGAAAAACTTTCGACGATATCCTTCAGCTTTTCATCTTCGTCGGTAAGGCCCGGAGTTTCAGCAACGGAAATTCCTACACACAACTGCGCCCGGTGCGCCGCCGAGATTTGGTCATCCACGCGACGCGTCACCGCCTCGACGCCATCGTTGTTGAGGCCCATGCTGTTGTGGATAGCGCGGTCTTTTTCGAGGAACCCGATACGCGGCCTGTGCGTGTTCCCTTCGCGCACATGGCGGGTCGCCGTACCCACAGAAATGCCTCCAAAGCCCATATTGGCAAAATCGCAAATGCGGTTTGCAGTCTTGTTTGCACCAGCAGCAAGCATTATCGGACAACCGAAATGAAGCGGACTGCATCCATCAGCAAAAGTCACCTCGCGGTTGAGCGTCTTGCTCAAGTCCGGGCGCGCCCCCATCAGCGGAATCACAGGCGCAAAGCGAGCCACATGCTTCAAGGAATCGTGACGGAATTCCGGATTGTTGTGAAAGATTCGACGAATAAGCGCAAGCACGCGGTCGCTAGGCCGCATGTAATACTCATGGTTGATGCATTTATCGTTCATGATTTGTAAAATAGAAAAAAGTAACCCGACGGGTGGTTTTCGGTTATACAAAAATTCCCAGCCACATGGACTGGGAACTTTTTGCAAATTGCAATTGTCGTGAAGATTATGCTTCGCTGTCGTCGGAAAGTTCCGGAGCTTTCTTGATCACGTTACGGCGGCCATAGCGGACCTTGGACGGATCAAAGACATTTTCAGCAGGAGCTTCAGCCGGGGCTTCGACAACCGGGGCAGCCGGGGCGGCTTCGGCAGCAGGAGCAGCCGGAGTTTCAACCGGAATACGCGGAGCAAGCGGACGACGGGCTTCAGCAGCCGGGGCTTCGGCGACCGGTGCAACCGGAGCGGCAGCCTGTTCGGCAGAAGCTACAGGAGCTTCTGCATTGACTTCACGATGCGGGCGACGATCGCGGCGCGGGCCGCGTTCAGGACGCTGTTCGTTGCGATCACGTTGAGCAGTCTGGTGAGCAGCTTGCTGATTGCGGTTGTCCTTGTTGTTCGGACGTTCCTTGTTCTGGCGATTTTCCTTGTTGTTGCGTTCACCGCGCTGAGCCATTTCCTGTGCGCTGATCGGGCGACGGGCGGACGGCTTCAAGTTCATGTCCGGGGTGAGCTTCTTGAAAATCGGGGTACGAAGCATCGTGAGAAGCTTGTTGACCTTAGTAAGGATTACAATGCAAAGCAGCAGTGCAACGACTGAGCATACGAGAGAGATTATTTCCATCTGGGCACCTCATAAAGTAAGGGTTGAACCACACGAGCAAGCTGGAAAATAACCTGCAGGCGGGGTGACTGGAATGTGGGTTAATTAAAGACCATCTTACTAGCGCCTCCTTGGAGACTTGACGGTCGGATAGGCTTCGCACAGGAAGCAGGATTGGTTTTCGCCTTGGCGACAAACCGGGGCCAGTCACGCGCACAAATTTAGAAAAAAAATCGGCAGGAATGGGCGAAAATTAGAGGCAAAACGCACAAAAAAGAAAGAAAAATGCAATTATTTCATGTCGAGCGACTTGAGGGAATGATCGACAGCCTTGTTGTGGGCGTTCAATGAATCCAAAGTAGCCTTGAGAACAAGGACTTGACGTGCCAGACGGGCATTTTCTTCCGTGAGCGTTGCGATTTTGTATTCAGCCTCCTGGTTAGAGCAACTGGTGAGCATGAACACGGGAATGCAAACAAAAGACGACAAAATAAGGAATTTTTTGAACATACCCTAAAATTAGAATTATTTTTGGATTACATCATGGGGTATTGTGATGCATGGACAATTATGGATTAAATTCAAGAAGGACGGCTATCGCGGTTCTGTTTCCGTTTGGCATAAATCGGAAAACCGCATAGACGGAGACCCGGGCTTCGACGACAAGCCCATACACGAGGCCATTCACGAGATGGACGGCGAATACGCTTACGTAAAAGTCATCCACGAAGGTTACAAGGGAACCGAGGACCTCATGACGGTCGAACTCGGAGGCGACCCAAAAGCAAACAAGAGGGTGCTTGATGACGCCATTTTGGAAGGACTCGCCCACCGCCGTATTTTCCGCGAAGCTCGAACCGGCGCCATCGTGCAGTTCGGCTACAAGCTAGACGAAGCGTAACATCGCAATTATCATTCTGTCATTCCCGGCTTGACCGGGAATCTCCATCAAGCTGAACGTCGCAAAACATACTTGTGTTTTATGACTGAAGCGAAGGGAGATGAGCATAGCTCAATCTCCTTCTCGTAGGTAATTAATTCTATTTTTGCGGGTATGAACAATCCTGAACTTCTTTTGCCTGTCGGTACGCGCGACATGCTGGAATCCGCCATCAACAACGGGGCGGACGCGGTTTACTATGGTGTGCCCCATTGGAACGCACGCGGTCGAACCGAAGATTTTTCATTTGAAGATGTCGAAGAAATGATCCGCTACGCAAGGCTTCGCGGCGTAAAGACGTACCTCGCGATGAACATCCTCATCTTCGAGCGCGAGATTCAGGAATTGCCAGAATTTTTGGAACGCTTGATAGCGTTAAAGCCGGATGCGTTCATCATCCAGGACATAGGCCTTGCAAGGCTCATCAAGGCGATTAGCCCGGAACAGGAAATCCATGCGAGCACGCAGATGACGCTCGCCAGTTCCGAAGCCGTGAACTTGGTCAAGGACATCGGATTTTCAAGAGCGGTCTTGGCTCGCGAACTTTCATCAAAGCAGATTGCGCAAATCAAGAGCCTCACCGACCTAGAACTGGAAGTTTTCATCCACGGGGCACTTTGCGTTTCGTACTCGGGCCAGTGCCTCACCAGCGAAAACTTTGGCGGGCGCAGTGCAAACCGCGGACAGTGCGCCCAAAGCTGCCGCCTCCCCTACCGCATTTTCGTCGATGGCAAGGAATGGAAGGATCCGAAAGCGCGTTACTTGTTCAGCACGCGAGACTTGTGTGCACTCCCAAAATTGGAAGAACTTCGCGAAATTGGCGTGGAATCGCTCAAGGTCGAAGGCCGTTTGAAAAGCCCGGAATACGTGGCCGCCGTATCGCACGCCTACCGCAAGGCATTAAAAACATTAAGTGAAAATAATACGTCATTGCACTCCGTGCATGACTCTGCGGCTCAGCCATGCCAGTCTGCAAGCAGCCTGTCGCGGCATTCGCCTTGTACGTCATTGCGAGAAGCCGAAGGCGACGAAGCAATCCATCAAAACGATGCGACTGATTTAGGCCTTACAGCACAGGACTTGGAGCCGCTCGAAGTCTTATTCTCCCGCGGTCTCAACACCGGCTGGCTCGATGGCGTAAACCATCAGGAACTCGTCGATGGCTCCTTCTCGAACCATCACGGTGAATTTATCGGAACCGTCGTTCGAGTGGAACGCGGCGGCGTGATTGTGGAACTTGAAGACAAGCCTGTTCCGTGCACATTGTTGCCTGGCGACGGGATTTTATTCGAAGAATATAGGGCAGAGCCCGAACCGCGCCAAACGGGAAGCCGACTGTACAAAGCGACTTGGAGCGCTACATCGCATGATTCGAGACGCGCAGGGAATGCAAAAGAAAATGCGCGCGGGAACGCCGGAAAGTCGCAAGTTCGTCTGGAATTCGGTCGAGAATTCAACTTGCGCAAAGTTTCGTACGGCATGAAAGCATACCGCAACGACTCCCCCGCTCTCGAAAAAGAACTCCACAAGACTTTTACCGACAAGAGTTTCGCCAAGCACATTCCTGTTTGCATGACACTCGAAGGGAAAATTGGCGAACCGCTCAAACTCACGATTACAGCACAAGCAACATCAAGTAACGTCATTGCGAGAAGCGAAGCGACGAAGCAATCTCCTAACAACAATTCTTCGGTCACCGTCAACGGCGCCATCCTCGAAGCCTCCCGCAACGAAGTCGCCCCCGATGCACTCCAAGCCATCGCCAAGAAAGAACTTTCTGGATTGAGCGCGACCGCTTACATTCTCGACAAACTCGAAATCAAGTTGCCAGCAAACGCATTCCTCCCCGGCAAAGTTTTGCGCACGCTCCGTCAAGAAGCAGTACAAGCCTTGGACGAAAAGCGCTTGCAGTGGAAAGAACTTGCACCATCTGCAGAAAACGGCCGCGCATTTCTACACAGCATCGTTAAAGTTGCGAGCAAATCCAACAGCGACAACGCCGCAATCGCAACAGAAAACCGCGCGACACCCCGCCGCATGAGCATCACCGTTCTCGTTCGACGTCCCGAACAAATCGACGCATTGCAAGGCCTCGACATCGACAAAGTCGTCATGGACTTTGACTGGGGCGTCAAATACGACGAACCGCTCGAACGAATCCACAAGCTCGGTTTTGAAGCCGGCATCGCCACGCTCCGCATCCATAAACCCAGCGAGAACCATTACATCAAACAAATTCTCACGCTCATGCCGGAATTTGCACTCGTGCGTAACCTCGGTTCGCTCGCGCTCCTCAAGGATTCCGGAATCCCGATGGTCGGCGACTACAGCCTGAACGCCACCAACAGCGCAAGCTACGATTGGCTTTTGGCACAAGGCCTCGAAAAATTGCATCCGTCGTGGGACCTCAACAGCACCCAGCTTTTCGACTTGCTCAAGAACATCGACGGAAGCAAGCTCGAACTCGCGCTGCATCAGTACATGCCTGCGTTCCACTCGGAATACTGCGCCTTTGCACGCGCCCTCACGACCGGCCGCCGCTTCCCCGAATGCAAAAAGATTTGCACACAGCATAAAGTTGAAATTTTAGACCACAAAGGCGAACGCCACTTCTTGCAATCCGATGCCGAATGCCGCAACACGCTCTTTGTCGGCAAACCGCAATCCGCCCTCAAGCTATTACCAAGACTCATCGCCCAAAACGTAAGCAGCTACCGTCTGGAACTCTTGGACGAAGAACCCGAATCTGTCCGCCGCAAAATCGACATTTACACGCAAGCCATCCGTGGCAAGTTCGACATCGACACAGCCATTTCAAAGGCCGGCGTCGAAGAAAAGTACGGACTCTCCGAAGGCCAACTGTTCAACCAAAGCGTCTGGCAAGACCGCAAAAAAGGGTGTGACTAATTATGGTTACGCCCTATTAGAAAGGCTCGCACAAAGGAATCCTTGCATTGCATTTTTTGCCTTCCGCGTAATCGTAGCGGACCTGGTTGTACTCGCCATTCACCCTAAGGCAACTTTTGCCGTCAACAACTTGTATGTTCAACGAGCCATTCGGAGCAAGTTCAAAGAAGCTGCTATCTTGGAAAGATACTCTAATAGCTGATGAGGAAATGCTTGTTTGACGGTGCGGAAGTCTCATAATCATATTGTCACTACATTTTTCAAATATATCCAAGGCCATGTGATAACGAATTATTTTTTTGAATGACCGTCTAGACAACGATAGCTCAAAAACATCGTTGTCTCCAACAATAAACAGTTCCCCCGCAAAACTACCCATGACAGGATTTATAATCACTCCGTATTCCATCAATTTTTTAGTTCTATTTTTGTCACTCAACTGTTTAAATATATCGCCTTCTTTTTCTATATAATCCTTTTCCGTCCGGTAAACGGCAAAGTCATTATAGAAATCTACAATGCTATCCAGCTCATACAAACTAGAATCCGACATCTTGACAAAAAACAGCAATTCAGGATAATTTGAACGATACAGGAGAGCGTGATACCCATCGTCGAAAAGTTCTGCGTAGGTGACGGTCGTGTCCCTGCTTTTGAATGCTTCGGTAATTTTACCACACCATGTATTAACGTTCAATTTATCGAAGCCACTACATATTTGAGCGGCACCATTCGAAAAAGTAATATACGGCAATGAGTCGTGGCCGATATAGTAATAGTAGTTTTTATTGTCTTGACCATATATCCACCAGTCACCGGAGCCCTCGTTCATCTGGTTCACATCAAATTGGAAGATATTCGATTCTTTTGGAATGATGTAATTAGGCTCAATCAAGAGCATCCAACAGTTTAAAAGAGCATTCGAGAAGGCCATCAACAGCACGACAAGACACAACGGCACAAGCAGAAAAAGGATTCTGATCCACTTCCGTTGGGTTGGGTAAGTTTCTTTTTCATTCATAATCAACCATGATAATAAGGGAGTACGTAAAACATAAGAGAACTCAAAGAGGAGGCAACCGCAAGGACACCGAAAAAAATTTTTATGACTGTAGGCCTATTCATATCAACAATCCCATTTTCTTGCAGACGCGGCGGGCGTAGCGGATGTTTGAAGGAGCGACCGCTCCAGCGGGAACCGCACTAACGCGAGGCTTCTTTTTTTTATTTCAAGAGGAAAACTTCACTCCACTCAGGGATATCATCAAAATAACGCTTTACCAATTTTCCATCGGCCATTCGGAAAAGCAACCTGGCATCTACCCCGTCAAGAGAATTATCGTAAACATAAAGTCTATCAACCAATCCCGAAACAGTCTTGCAATTGAGGATTGATTTCTGGTATCGGGAAATAACTTTTGTTATCGGAACATCATGGCCGCCCTGCATCACTCGTTTAGCAATTCGTGCAGCGTTAATGGACGGGTGACTCGTAGCGACAAAAAAGATCCGGATAAAATAACCAGCCAGTTTTGCTCGATTGATAAAATCGACCTTGCCGTCTGAAGAAAGAACACTCTCAAAAATGAGGCTTTTCCGCTGTTTAAGGCAATCTTCACGCAAAGATTCACAATACTGAACAGCCTTAAGAACCGCCTCAGGAGAATTCCAATCCCCAAAGCGATCCTGGGCAACAACATCGGGATTGATGTAAACAGCATCTTCCATCCATTCATGGCGAAGAATTTTGGATGTAATTGTCGTTTTTCCAGACCCATTTGGACCGGCAATCACGATTAGCACAGGGCGATGTTCAGTCGGAGACATAACTAGCGGATTTTTGCTGCAGCGCGTTTGAGTTCGGCGAAATAACGGGCGGTGGCTTCGGCATCAGCCTTGCGGGCATCGTCAAAAGCCTCTTTCATCAACTGTGAAAGAAGCTCGTCCGATGGTTCCTCGGTGCTAGTCAACTTATAAGTATCCAAAGTCATTTTACCACCTCGTTTTCTGTAAATATACTCTTTTTTACGGAACAGAGCAAACTAAACGTCCTTTTCCCCACTCTTCAAGAGTGATTTTTGCAGAAACCGCCAATAAGCTATTCGGGACTTCACCTAGTGCAGACAAAACTTTTTCAGCCTCTTCACTGGAAATTCTTAGTTGTTCCGAGTTTCTCTATATCCTTTAGCACTTTATCAATGTTATTCTTTTGTTCTAAGAGTCTTAATACATTACCATTTGTGCTGGGCAGGTGGAGAAGTTTCGTCTTTTTTGGAGGTGGTGGCGGTTCCAAACCGACTGATTGAAACATCTCCAAAAAGAGTGACAAATCACCACAAGAGAATTCGCTGCAAAGTAAAGCAAAATTAATGACTGAGAATCCGGCCTTGCGAGCCAGTTGAAATAAAGGCTCATAGGACTGAAGGCGTCGAATAAAACTTTTTCTATCACTATCGAGTTCCAAGACAAAAGTAATTTTGCCTCGCTCGCACAATGGACAACCATTCCCATCGAGGCTCTTCAAATCAACAGCGATTTCGTCAAAAGCAGACAAGGGGGCGACAACAACATTTTCCGAATCGCTGTATTTTAGATTTTCTTTTAACGGGGGCGGAATCCTGCCACCTGCGCCACCGCCAACCGATTTGTACAATTTGCCTTTTTCATCTACAATCGCGCTGTCCAACATGCCGTTCTTTTCAGAGTACAAGGCCCATACGACGCGACCTGGATCAGCTTCATTTTCCTTATGAAGAGAAATGTAGCGAGAACCATAACGGTCCAATTGCATTGTATAGAAGACATCAGGCAGATGACCGCCTTCGGCGCCAACGTTCATGTGCTTTTTTGAGATATTCACAAAAACAGGAAATGTATCATCCCACGAATATGCTGAACAGACGAATGCCAAAATCGCTACGATGGTAGTTATTTTACATGTAATTAATTTCATAAGGATTTTGGCAAACACAAAACTAACCATGATAATAAGGGAGTACGTAAAACATTCTTGCCATAGTAACTACAATCCAAAACATATAAACAATCTTCGTAAATAACTTTCTTGAAAAATCAATTTTCCCAAACTTTAGAATTAACAATGATATGCCCAAAAGAAAAAGACTTAATACACATGTGATAAAAATGAAAAAAACACAATCATCATCTACCTGCAACGATAAAGCATCTTGAGAGCCGTCATCATACGGGCGTAATGGAGCCAACAGCGCCAAGCAAGTAAATACGAAAGAACCTAGAAAAGAACCCAAAAGGGCGACAATCGAGACACCCCTTAAAAAAATTTTCATCGCAGCATAATCGTTTTTATTCATCGTCTTTTATCAAACCCTGTGGAATATTTTCCGAAGTATAGCCCCACTCTTTATTCCATTCCATGACTCTAGCAATAACAATCTTGTCCAATGAAGGAAAAAGACTAAAGTCTCCGCTAAAAAAAGGTGGACCGAATTTTTTCAAATTGCTAGCAAGTTTTGCGATATAGTTTCGCAAACCTTTCTTTTCATCATAGCACGCACGGTCTTCTGGCGATAACAGGTCAACCACATCATGTAATGAATGCTCGTAAAAAGCATCATCCTCGTGAATAAAAAAAGAACCAGGATGGTGCACCTCCTTTCCATCGACAAGTTGTGAAATTATAACATTGAAAACAAAATCTTTAACTTCATAATATAGAGTGATAACACAGCATTTATTTGCGTACTTTACCTTTGTAAACCAGGAATCAACTTCTTTTTTTATCAGAGAAAAATCGTATTGCTCAATTAAAAAAGAAAATTCATCAAGGAATATATCCCTTACAACGTATTTATCTGAATTTTTCTTTTTCATTTTGAAGTAATCCTATGTTTTTTGCAACACGCCTATTAGAAATAACAATAGTAAAATCCGGCTGTTCATATGACATAGCGGAGGCGAAGTGAGGCTGCAAATAAATCACTATAATGTCAGTGCCGGAGTCCCTTTGCGAGAAATGCCGATTTTGACGAAAAAACGCATTTTTTCCAAAGATTAAACAGTATTTAATATCCAATATAATACTTTATGGCTCTTTTTTAATTTGCGGTATTTGTCAGCAAGTCGTCTAAAGTTATCTCTAGCGTCAGGATCCATTTTCCCACACGAAACATTTTCATCTATGAATATTATAAGATCCAAAAAGTTTGCACAAAACAGGAATTGTAATTTAAAGGGGCTATTTTTTATAACCTGCATAGAATAAAAAGGAATTACACCATCCACCTGAATTATTTCATAACACCATGCAACAACACGATGTTTAGGAAAGCAAAACTTCTTTGTTCCAAATTTAAAACCACATTGAAAACCTTCTTTCGTAAAAAGCATACAAGAAAATAAAGAGGCAAACATAAAAGAACAAAACAAACAAAAGGCAACTTGAGGCAACCAACGAATAAAAGAAAACCAATATTCTGTTTGAATTTGCCGGGAACTGCTATTCGTATGAAAAAATTGAACTAAAGAAGCAAGAAAATCTTCCGACAACTCTTTCATAAAAGCGTCATCAAAAAACATCAAATACAAAAAGCCAATTAAAAGGATTCCGATGAAGAACCTAAACCAAATCCGTAATTTTACAATTTCTTCGGTTTTCATTTATTCAACCTTAAATATAAATCTTTTGCTTTAATCTGTACCTACACAAGATTTTTATATAGCTTCGTAAATAACCTGTCAAACAGTTTACGCCCTTTTAGAACGGCTCGCACAATGGAATCCTTGCATTGCATTTTTTGCCCTCCGCATAATCATAGTGAACTTGATTGTATTCACCTTTCACTTTCAGGCAACTATTGCTGTCAACAACCTGTATATTTAAAGTTCCATTGGGTGTAAGTTCAAAAAAGCTACTGTCTTGGAAAGATACTCTAATAGCTGATGAGGAAATACTTTTTTGTGGATTTGGAAGCCTCCAAATCATACTGTCGCTACAAGTTTCAAATATATCTAAGGCCATGTGATAGTGAATTACTCTTTTGAATGTTCGTCTAGACAACGATAATTCATAAATACCATCATCATCAACAATAAATAATTTCCCCGCAAAGCGATTCATTATAGGATCTACAATCATTCCATAATCAATCATTTTTCTAAGCCGGTCTCCGTCGTCCATTTTTTTCAAATCCGTTTCTGATTGATATCCCATTATGTCTTCATACATTTTTTTCAATACATCTCGTCTGTTTTTTTTCAAATCCGTTTCTGATTGATATACCGTAAAGTCTTCATAGAAATCTACAATGCTATCCACTTCATATAAAGATGAATCTGATAATTTGACAAAAAACAGCGCATCAGGATAGTTGGAACGATATAAGAGAACTTGATCTTTGTCTAGAAGTTCCGCGTAGATGACGGTCGTATCCTTAGATTTAATTTGTTCAATTTTGTCATACAATATGGATGATAATACGTAGTAAGAATAACCATATTCCTTCCACCATTTTGTACTTACATTGAATACTGCTGACGATGGAGTAAACTCGGCAAATTTTTCGCTACCTTTTGGAAAAATAAGATCTCTCTTTGTCGGGCGTTCAAAGTCTATTTCATGTTCTTCAAAATAAACAATACTGTCCCCCCGCATAAAGAGCCATACTTTTGTAAGTTCAAGATGTCTTCTAAACTTTTGATGAATTACTTGATTAATTTCTTCATCTGTCATATTATATTCAAAAACATACATCCTATCCCATTCATAAGGAGTCAACATCGGAATAGATACGATGCAATTCAGGGAGTCCTTGCATTCCTTTTCGATGACATCTCTGGCAAGAGCTTTTATCGTAGTTGAATTGTCGCTACAATTAGACATAGTTGCCAACAGCACGACAAGGCACAACGATGCAAGCAGAAGAAGGATTTTAATCCATTTCCGTTTAGCATGGCGAGTTTCTTTTTGACGGGGCATATTCATTATAAAATTAAATTTCCTTTTTTCCATTCGTCAAGTGTCATTTTGGCAGATACGGCCAGCAGACTGTTCGAAACTTCGCCAAGTGCGGTCAAAACCTTTTCAGATTTCTCATGCGAAATTACAAGATAATGCGTTGCGGCCCAGAGCCTTGTTCCCATAGACGGAGCGGAAAGTAATTCATGGAATGCTTCGCTGTTCAATGCACCTTGAGCCTTGATTTGCTGATAAACTGCCATCAACTCGTCATAGGCTTTATTCGCCTTTTTATGGTTGCCAGTTTCTATTGCGTCGCCATACAAATCTGAAAGGCGAGCGTATTCTAAAATCAAGTTTTCGTGAGAGTTTTTGTTTTTCATTTTGACGCCCCGCACAG
>Ga0247611_10004849_pt1 | contig 18322 bp, 15 predicted proteins | sample 177DNAGHGhighgp2_FD_192422 | JGI IMG/M metagenome (GOLD analysis project Ga0247611, IMG submission 192422) | Sheep rumen microbial communities from Palmerston North, Manawatu-Wanganui, New Zealand - 1770 DNA GHGhigh gp2 | ecosystem: Host-associated > Mammals > Digestive system > Stomach > Rumen... | reverse complement strand
TCTTTTCATCATAAATATGTCACAAAAAGCGGGTCCTGAAGGTACACTTATAGAGCCACAAAAGGGGTGAACCCATTAATCCCCATCACAACTCTTATTTATCGTTACAAAGTTATATTTTTTCATTAATATAACAACTTTTTCAATAATTATTTAACGTTTATTTACCTTATCTACCCATTTAGTAACTACTCAATAAAGCGAAATGTCCTCAACAGGCGAGTCACCTGCTGAGGACATAACGTAGAACTGCAAGTTGTGAGCTACTTGAAGTGGGTGCCTCCATGCAGGTCGCTCAAGCGAGCAGCATTGATGAGTACCACCTCGTTCACGCCGTGGTCGATTGCCGAGAAGGCGTTGTCGATAGCGGGATAGGCCGAGGGGTTGATAAGGCCCTTTTCGCGCAAGGCCTTGTACTGGGCGCGACGCATCATGGGGATGACGCTCGACGCGTTGTCCTGGCTCATGAGCACGCCGCCATCTTCGTCCATCACGTTAATCACCGTCACGTCGTAGGTGCTGGTGAGGGTGCGCGCTATCTCATAAGCAAACATCTTGACGTCGCCATTGAGCAGGTTGCCCTTGCCATCGTGGGTGAGCGGAGCTATCACCGGCACCACGTTCTCCTCAAGGAGCTTGATGAGCATCGTGGTGTTCACACGGCGCACGGTGCCCACGCGTCCCACATTCACGGGCCTTACAGGCACCTTGGTGCTCTGCACCAAGTTCAGGTCCACACCCGTGAGCCCCACGGCATTGAGGCCTCGCCACTGCATGATGGCAACCAGGCGCTTGTTGACGAGACCGCCATAGACCATTGTCACGAGGTCCATCACGCGGTCGTCGATGATGTCGCGGCCGTCACCAGTCTGGCGTATGGTAATGCCCATTTTCTCGGCCACCATCGACGCCATGGTGCCCTCGCCATGCACAAAGAGCTTTAGCCCCTCGATAGCGGCAAAGTCACGGATGAGTGCCTTCAGGTTCTGCGGGTCCTCAACCACAATGCCATCCACATTAACTATAGTAAGCCTCTTCATCTTCAATTTTTTTTAAGACAATTAATGACAACATCTTTATGACATTTTTTATTAAAGACAAATTAATGCCATTTCATCTTTTTTGATTGTAATTATAAATCACATGACCATCTGTAGAAATAATTTGATTGGTCTTCTTATCATAGAAATACCTTTCCACGAGGGCGGAGGTAGGGTAAAAATTAACCAATACACCACATTGCATCTGCAAAAGTCGCATATAATTAAACAACTGAGCACGATGTACTCCTGTCACATCAGAAACCGCCTTGCATTCCACAATAATGTCATCTTTGCAAATAAAATCCACACGAAATGTTGCCTCCATAGGAACCCCACGATAATGAGGATGGAATGTCATCTCCCTAACAAAAGGAATCTTTTTCTCTTTTAATTCAAGCTCCATGCCCTCCTGATAGCACGACTCATTAAGTCCTGGCCCTAGAACAGAGTGGACATCATAGATGGCTCCCACCACATCATAGACTCTTTTTTTTAAAGCATTTAAATCTATCATTGTAAAATATGACTTTTTTGATAGTAACAGCATAAATTGTCCTTAATTAAAGAAAAACAAAAAGATCTTGTCATTCATTGTCTTTAAAAAGAGAGCTATTCGTCGGAATCCCATTAGGTAGGCCTTGATGACATAAATTGTCTTGAATTAAAGAAAAACAAAAAGATATTGTCATTCATTGTCTTTAAAAAAGTGCTATTCGTCGGAATCCCATTAGGTAGGCCTTGATGACATAAATTGTCCTTAATTAAAGAAAAACAAAAAGAGGTTGTCATTCATTGTCTTTAAAAAAGGGCTATTCGTCGGTGGAGAATTCCATCAAGTAGGCCTTTATGAAGTTGTCGATGTCACCATCCATGACAGCACCCACGTTGCTGGTCTGGTAGTTAGTGCGGTGGTCCTTGACGCGGCGGTCGTCGAAGACGTAGCTGCGTATCTGGCTACCCCACTCTATCTTCTTCTTGCTGTCCTCGATTTTGCGCTGCTCCTGGCGGCGGTGCTCGAGCTCCTTGTTGTAGAGGATTGACTTGAGGTTGCGCAGAGCATTCTCGCGGTTCTTGGGCTGGTCGCGCGTCTCGGTGTTCTCAACGAGGATTTCCTCCTCCTCGCCAGTGTAGGGGTCCTTGAACTGGTAGCGCACGCGCACACCACTCTCCACCTTGTTCACGTTCTGACCACCGGCGCCGCTGCTACGGAAGGTGTCCCACGAGATGCGCGCCGGGTCGAGGACTATCTCGATGGTGTCGTCAACCATAGGGCTGACAAAGACCGAGGCAAACGAGGTCATGCGCTTGCCCTGGGCATTATAGGGCGACACGCGCACTAGGCGATGCACGCCATTCTCGCTCTTGAGGTATCCGTAGGCAAAATCGCCCTCGATGCCAATGGTCACACTCTTGATGCCCGCCTCGTCGCCGTCAACCAGGTGCTGGATGGCAGTCTTGTAGCCATGCTTCTCGCACCATCGCAGGTACATGCGCATGAGCATCGACGCCCAGTCTTGGCTCTCGGTGCCGCCAGCTCCCGAGTTAATCTTCATGATGGCGCTGAGCTTGTCTTCCTCACGCCGCAGCATGTTGCGCAGCTCCAGCTTCTCCACTTTGTCGAGCGCGTCGGCATAGAGCGCGTCGAGTTCGTCCTCGGTGAGCACGCCTTCTTTCACGAAGTCGAAGCCCACTTCCACTTCACCCACTGCCGCCTCCACTTCCTCGCATTTCTCAATCCACATCTTCAGTGTCTTGATTTTGCGCATCTGCGCTTCGGCCTTCTTTTGGTCACTCCAGAAATCGGGCACATGAGTGCGCAATTCCTCTTCTTCTACTTGGATTTTCTTACTATCGATGTCAAAGATACCTCCTCAACGCATCCTTGCGTTCTTGTATCTCTTTTAGTTGGTCGGTTGTAATCATCTGAGCTCAATGATTTAGGGGTTAATAAATTAAGTGTTAAGTTATAAATGTTAAGTGTTAAGCACTTCTATATTATGAATTATGCATTGCCGTGAATTAAAGAAAATCCACGTTTAGTCTTTCTTCTTTCTTGCCTTTGGGACGATAATCGACGGCATACATCGCATCGATCAACTTGGCATAGCGCTTGTTGACCACCGCGCGCCTTATCTTGAGCGTGTTGGTGAGCTCGCCACTCTCCATGGTGAAGGGGCGTGGCAGCAACACAAAGCGCTTTATCTGCTCATAGCTCGCCAGGTCCTTCTGATACTCGTTGATGAGCTTCTCTATCATCTCGTGAACCTTGGGGTCGTTGACCAGCTCCTCGTTGTTTTTGAACTTGACTTTGTGCTTAGTGGCCCACATGCTCAGCTCGTCGAAGTCGGGGACGATGAGCGCGCTCACATATTTCTTGCCGTCGCCTATCACTGCCACCTGCGCCATGTATTTGTCCTGAGCCAGCAACGTCTCGAGCTGCTGTGGCGCTATGTACTTGCCGTTGCTAGTCTTGTAGAGGTCTTTCAGGCGCTCGGTCATGACCAGGTGCCCTTTCTCGGTGAGCTCCCCGCAGTCGCCAGTGTGGAACCATCCGTCGGCATCAATGGCCTGTGCTGTCTCCTCGGGCTTGTTGTAGTAGCCGCGCATCACGGTGGGGCCTTTCACCAGAATCTCGTTCTGGTCGCCTATTTTCACCTTCACGCCAGGAATGGGCTCACCTATGGTGCCCAGCTCCCACCCCTGATTAGGATAGAAGCACACCGAGGCGTTAGTCTCGCTCAGCCCGTAGCCTATCACGATGTTGATGCCCACGGCATGGAGCAGAGCAGTGATATTATCGCTGAGCATGGCCCCGGCAGTGGGAAAGAGCTTGCCGTTCTCCACGCCAATGGCCTTGCGCAGACGTGAATACACCTTCTTCTCGAAATACTGGTATTGCTTCTCGATGAGATAGGGTGCCTTCTTGCCGTTGCGCGCATACTTGATGTTGCGAGTCTTGCCCACGCGTATGGCGGTCTTAAACAACGTCTTGACCACTGGTTTGGCATTGTTCACGTTGTCCATAATGGCTGTATATACCTTCTCCCAGAACCGCGGCACGCTGCACATGCAGTTGGGGCTTATCTCCTTCACCGAGCGCTGAATGTCTCGCGGGTCGTAGTTGATGGCCACCACCAGACCATGAATGAGGCAATACATGGTCCAGCCTAGCTCAAAGATGTGACTCAGAGGCAAGAAGCTGAGCGACACGTCATTGTCGTCAACGTAGGTGAGACGCATGCCATGAGCCATCATCGCCGCGCTGAAGTTACTGTGGGTGAGCATCACGCCCTTGGGCTGACCTGTAGTACCCGAGGTGTAGATGAGATACATCAGGTCGTCGGGCCGACCATCCTCCATGCGCTTTGCCAGCGCGCTGCGCTCTAGCTCTCCCGCCTGGCCACCCTCGCTCAGGAAGCGGCGCCAAGTGGTGACATTCTTCAGTTGCGTGTCAACCTCGACCCGGGTGTTCATCACCACCACCAGCTTCAGGCACGGACACTCGTCAAAGAGCTGCATGGCAATGTCATATTGCTCCTGTCCACCCACCATTAGCACCGTCGAGCCCGAGTCGTTGACAATATAGGCAGCTTCGTCCTTGCTGCTGGTGGCATAGATGGGCACCGGCACAGCGCAGTTGTAGAACGACGCAAAGTGCGTAATCAGTATCTCGGGGCAATTCTGTGAGAACACCGCCACTTTGCCCTGAGGCTCCACGCCAGCTTGCAGCAGGGCATGAGCGCAGCGCTCTATGTCTTGCTTGAAACTCTTCCACGACATCGACGTCCACTGGTCGGTCAAGTAGTCACGGTAGCGCAACGCCTCGCGGTTGCCATATTTCTTCGCCTGGTTGCTAATCAGGCTCACAAATTCGTTTTGCATAGTTTTCCATTGATTTGAATTTGCAAAAATAGTGAAAAATCCTCTACTTTGCAACTATCTTTCCCATTTTTGACAACTTGCACAATTAACCACAGCAATAATTCGTTATAGTAGAAAAACATACGCTATTATGACACAAGAAATTTACCTGGCTGGCGGATGCTTTTGGGGCACCGAGCATTTCTTTAAGCTGATTGACGGAGTGGTTGACACTCAAGTGGGATATGCCAACGGCACTGTAGAGAACCCAACCTACGAGCAAGTGTGTACTCACCGCACGGGACACGCCGAGACCGTGCGCGTGGTCTATGACCCCGAGAAGATTGGGCTCGAGTTCCTGCTCGACATGTATTTCAAGGCCATAGACCCAACGCTCGAGGACCAGCAAGGCCACGACGTGGGGCCGCAGTACCGCACCGGCATCTACTACACCCACCCTGCCCAGCTGCCCATCATCAAGCAGCGCGTGGCAGTAGAGGCCGAGCGCTACTTCAAGCCCATCGTCACCGAGGTGCTCCCCCTGAGCTGCTTCTACCCCGCCGAGGAATATCACCAGGACTACCTCGACAAGAACCCCGACGGATACTGCCACCTGCCCCTGGGCCTCTTCGAGCTAGCCCGCCGCGCCAAGCCCTCGCGGTAACATTTAGAATAGAGAGCCGCTCTTTATGATTGCAAGAATTCACGCCATAAAGGCAGATGGGCACAGCAAAGAGCACTTCAACACTTTTTCTTGTTTTTTTATAGAAACACGGCATGGCTAGAGCCAGCTCCACCCAACTCTACACTTCACACTTTTAAACCCACAAACACCTTAAAATCAGGTGATTGTAAATAACACTTTGCAAAAAAATCAGGAGGAGCCTTGACGAAAACAAGAAATAATAGTATTGTTTTTTCATAATAAAGCTTAGCGGAGAATATAAAGCTAGTGTTCTCCCATTTGCATTTTTCCTTGATTGATTACTTCCTAATTCTTTGTCGCTCGCAAAGATTATTGACAATGCTTAAATTGGCTAAAATAATTCAATATTCAGGAGAAATAATAAAAATCAATTCAACTTATTGATTTTTTTTGCTAATTTTGTCAATTTATTGGGTTATTATTGCCCAATCTATTTCTTAATCAGCAACTTCTCATAATACCTATTATGGCGAACATAGCAAAACAACAACTATCAGAGGAAGATATAAAGTTTCAGTATATCACTCCTGCCATCGTAGAAACTGCTGGCTGGAACAAGAAGAATATTCGCATGGAATATTACTTTACTGATGGCAGAGTAATATTTCAAGGCAAGTTGCATGCTCGCCAAAAAGGTAAGAAAGCCGACTATCTGTTGTCAATAGATGATAACATGCCGATAGCTATTGTTGAAGCTAAAGACAACAACAAGCCACTGGGCGGTGGCATGCAACAGGCTATGGAATATGCTCAAATTCTTGACTTGCCTTTTGCATACAGTTCTAATGGTGATGGATTTTTGGAGCATGACTTCATAACAAATACTGAAAGAGAACTAGCTTTAGATGAATTTCCTACTCCAGAAGAATTAAGAAAACGCTGGCTGGATTCCAAGAATTTCACTGCCGAACAATTATCGGTGGTGTCACAACCTTTCTACTCCGACCCTTACACTTATGAGCCTCGTTATTATCAACGTATAGCAGTTAATCGCACTGTTGAAGCCATAGCAAAAGGTCAAGACCGAATTCTTATTGTGATGGCAACTGGAACCGGTAAAACAATAACCGCGTTCCAAATCATCCATCGCTTGCGCGCTTCTGGCCTTAAAAAGAAGATACTTTATCTTGCCGACCGCAATATCTTAATAGACCAAACTATGGTTCAAGATTTCAAGCCATTCAAGAAAGTGATGACCAAAGTGAAAGGAGCGGCTATCGATTCAGCTTATGAGGTTTATATGGCTCTATACCACCAACTCGTATCGAACGAAGAAGGCAAGGAAGATCCATTTACTCAAGTGCAGCCATCATTTTTCGACCTTATTATTGTCGATGAGTGTCATCGTGGCAGCGCTAAAGACGACTCGGCATGGCGTAAGGTTCTGGAGTATTTCTCTGCCGCAACACAGATAGGCATGACCGCAACACCAAAAGCCGAAGAAGGTGCCAACAATCTTGACTATTTTGGCGACCCAATCTACCTTTACTCACTGCTTCAAGGCATTCAAGACGGTTTCCTTGCACCATATCGTGTTACAAACAGTTTTATTAGCATTGACCTGCAAGGGTACACTCCTGATGATGACGAAAAGGACTTATTAGGTCAAGAGATAGAACAGAAACTTTATCAACGCAAGGATATAGGTCGAGAGATTGCATTCAAGCTCAGGCGTGAGATTGTGGCAAAACGCATCACAAAGATGCTGCACCAGATAGGAAGAATGACCAAAACGATAGTCTTCTGTTCTGATATTGATGAAGCAGAAGCCATGCGCAGCTTGCTTGTGAACTTCAACTCAGACTTGTGCAAGAAAGATTCACGCTATGTGATGCGTATTACAGGAGATGACAACGTGGGAAAGAAGCAGCTAGACAACTTTATTGATGTTGACCAGCCCTATCCCACGGTGGTTACCACATCAGAATTACTGGCAACAGGCGTTGACTGCAAGACATGCGGACTCATTGTCATCGATAAGGAAATAGGTTCCATGACAGAGTTTAAGCAGATTATAGGTAGAGGAACACGCCTGCGCACCGATAAAAACAAATGGCATCTGGAAATATTAGACTTCCGCAATGCTACTGCCAAATTCAAGGATCCTAAATTTGACGGCGACCCAGAACCTCCAGAGGAAGGAAAACCTACCCACCCATATAAAAAGCATGAGGAAGAAGATGGAGATGCAAGCATTGCCTCTGAACCTAAGCATGCCAAATATATTGTTGAGGGTCAGAATATCGCTATCAGCACCGAGATAGTGACGGTGCTTGGAGCAGATGGCAAAACCATGAGAACCGAGAGCGTCACCGACTTCACTAAAAAGCAGATAAAAAAGCGTTACGCCACATTGAATGATTTCATTAAGGGCTGGACGGAGACTGAACGCAAAAGTGCCATTGTTGATGAATTAAAAGAATATGACGTTCTTATTGATGCGGTTAGAGAAAGCAACCCAGCATTGGCAAATGCCGACATTTTCGATGTGATTTGTCATGTTGCTTATGACCAGCCACCTTTAACGCGAAGAGAAAGAGTCAATAACGTCAAAAAGCGCAACTACTTTGGCAAATATGAGGGTAAAGCACGCCAAGTGCTAGAGGCGTTACTTGAAAAATATGCCGACTACGGCATTTTGAATCTGGAAGATGAAGACATTCTCGACCATGACCCATTCAACAAGATAGGCAAGCCACAAAAGATTGTGAAACTATTTGGTGGGCCAGCACAATTTGAAATGGCATTCAAAGAACTAGAGAACGAAATATATAAAACAGCATAATACATGGCAGTAAACAATATCATAAAAAGGTTGCAGAACATCATGCGACAAGATGCTGGCATCAATGGCGACGCACAGCGCATTGAGCAAATGGTGTGGATGTTCTTCCTTAAAGTGTATGACACGCAAGAAGAAACCTGGGAGTACAAAGCCTTTAAAGAGAAAAGGACATTTGAATCAATAATTCCCGAAGAACTTAGATGGCGCAACTGGGCTATCGACAATAAAGATGGCTTGGCGCTAACGGGTGATGCATTGTTGTCATTTATTAATAACAACTTATTTCCTACTCTCAAGAATTTAAGTGTCACACGAGAGACACCTCGCTCGAAAAGTATTGTGAAGGAGGTCTTTGAGGATTTGAATCAATACATGAAGAACGGCACCTTGCTTCGGCAGGTCATTAATGTGATTAATGAGATTGAGTTTGATGATGCCGACGACCGCCACATGTTTGGCGACATTTATGAGGGAATATTGAAAGACTTGCAATCGGCCGGGAATGCCGGAGAGTTCTATACCCCTCGTGCTCTTACCGATTTCATCATCCAGCAACTAAACCCTCGTCTCGGAGAGGTTGTGGGAGACTTCACCTCGGGAACTGGTGGTTTCTTGACTTCGGCTCTTAACCATCTTTCATCACAAATAAAGACTGCCGACGATGGGCGACTTTTCCAAAATTCAGTTATAGGTCAAGAATGGAAACCTCTACCATATCTGTTGTCTATCACCAATTTGCTGCTTCATGATGTGGAAGCACCTAACATTCGCCATTGCGACTCGCTTGGCACAAAGATGTCTGATTTCAAAGAATCAGATAAAGTGGATGTGATTGCCATGAATCCACCTTACGGAGGCAGTACCGATGCAGCAGCAAAGAACAATTTCCCGATGGAATTCCGTTCGAGCGAAACAGCCGACTTGTTTATGGTTTTAATAATGTATCGACTCAAAAAGGATGGTCGAGCAGCAGCAATCGTGCCTGATGGGTTCTTGTTTGGAGTGGATGGCGCAAAGTTGGCCATCAAAACTAAGATGCTGAAAGAGTTCAACCTGCACACTATTGTGCGTTTGCCTGGCAGCATTTTTTCTCCTTATACCAGCATCGCTACCAATATCCTGTTCTTCAACAATGAGAAAGCTGATGACGCACCATTAGGCTATGCCACAAAAGAGACTTGGTTCTATCGCCTAGATATGCCTGAGGGCTACAAGCACTTCTCCAAAACGAAGCCTATGCGGTTAGAGCATTGCAAGCCCATTATGGAGTGGTGGAATAATCGTGCCGAGATAGTAAATGAAGATGGTAGCGACGAGAAGTGCCGTTGCTTCAACGTCGAGAAACTTGTAGAGCTTGACTGCAACTTCGACCAATGCAAGTTCCCTAAGGATGAGGAAGAAATCTTACCGCCCAAAGAACTTCTTGAAAACTACTACAAAAAGCGTGCGGCTCTCGACCATGAGATAGACAAAACTCTTGCAGAGATACAAAGAATTTTAGGTATTGACATAAATAAAGAAACACTATGAGCGATAAGAATCTTCAAATAATGCCTACACAATCTCTGATGCAAGATTTGCAACAGATTATTGAACAGGCCCGAGGCCGTGTTGCTGCATCAGCCAATTATGCACTCACCATGATGTATTGGCACATAGGAGAACGTATAAACCGAGAGGTGCTTGGAAATCAACGCGCGGAATATGGAAAGCAGATTGTGTCGCAGGTTGCGTCACAATTACAAGCCGAATATGGTGGAAGAGGATTTGAAGAAAGAACAATTCGTAGAATGATGAAATTCGCTCAAATATATCCTGATTGGGAAATTGTGTCACCACTGGTGTCAAAATTGTCATGGTCTCATTTCTTGATAGTTATGCCATTGAAGGACGAATTGCAACGAGACTTCTACCTTACAATGGCGGCAGCAGAAAGATGGAGCAAGAGAACACTTCAAGAAAAAATTGATGGCATGCTATATGAACGTACAGCTATAAGCAACAAGCCCGAACAGTTGATCAAGCAAGAGTTGGCACAGCTGCGTGACAACAACGTGCTTAATCCTGATTTGGTGTTCAAGAATCCTTATTTCTTGGAATTTACTGGATTAAAAGGCATGTACAGTGAACGCAGTCTGGAAGACAGTCTCATTGCACACTTGGAGCAGTTTATCATTGAGTTGGGAAATGGTTTCAGTTTTGTGGCACGCCAGAAACGTATGATTATTGATGGCGAAGACTTCTATCTTGATCTGCTGTTCTATCATCGCCGACTGCATAGATTGATTGCCATCGACCTTAAACTTGGACGATTCAAAGCACAATATAAGGGACAAATGGAACTATATCTCCGGTGGCTGGAACAAAACGAAATGGAGAAAGGCGAAGAATCGCCTCTTGGCTTACTACTCTGCACAGAGGGAAGCGAGGAACAGATAGAACTGCTGCAACTTGACAAAGCTGGCATCAAGGTCGCTCAATATATGACCGAATTGCCGCCACGAGAAGTGTTGGCACGTCAGATTCAAAAGTCATTGCAAGCTGCGAAAGCACGCTTTGACAATCTTTTAACAGAGGAAGACGAATAATATGGACGGTAAGCAACTTCGGAATAGCATACTCCAATGGGCGATACAAGGTAAACTTGTGCCGCAAGACCCCAACGATGAGCCAGCATCGGTTCTACTCGAACGCATACGAGAAGAAAAGGCTCGTCTAGTCAAGGAGAAAAAAATTAAACGAGACAAGAACGAATCAATCATTTACCGTGGCGACGACAATTCCTATTATGAGAAATTCTCAGATGGAAAGGTCGTTTGCATTGATGATGAGATACCGTTTGATATACCATCGGGGTGGGAATGGTGTAGATTAGGATGTGTTTCTACTATTACTGGTGGGAAAAGAATTCCAGCAGGAAGAAATCTCACTAGTTATGACACTGGACATAAGTATATTAGAGTGTCAGATATGAAGAATGGTTCTGTACTATTAGATAACATACAATATGTCACAGAAGACATATATCAACTTATAAAAGCATATACAATATCAAAAAATGACTTATATATCACTGTTGCTGGTACTATTGGTTGCGTAGGAGAAATTCCTGAAGAACTTGACAAAGCTAATTTAACAGAAAATGCAAATAAGATAGTTTTCTCAATCATTGATAAGCGATTCTTAATGTATGCTCTTCAATCAGAACTTGTACAGTCACAGATTAAAGCATGTACAACAAAAGTTGGTCAACCCAAATTAGCAATCAAGAGAATCCAGAGATTTCTCATTGCACTTCCTCCTTTAAATGAACAAAGGCGAATTGTCGAAGCTTTAGAAGAGGTTATACCTCATATCTTAAAATTTGAACAAGCTCAGATATATTTAGATAAATTGAACACCAACCTTTCTCAGAAAATACGAAAATCTGTTCTTCAGGAGGCGATTCAAGGAAATCTTGTTCCACAGGATGATTCGGAAGAATCAGCTTCTATCCTTCTTCAACGAATCAAAGATGAGAAACTACGGCTTGTCAAAGAGGGTAAATTGAAGAAGAAGGATGTTATCGACAGCTCCATCTACCGTGGTGACGATAACAAGTATTATGAGAATTTGAACGGTGAAGTCATTGACATCACCGATCAAATTCCGTTTGATATTCCCACATCATGGCGATGGGTGCGCCTTGAAATGATATGCTTATATATTCAGCGAGGTAAATCACCAAAGTATTCACCAATTAAACAATTTCCAGTGGTGGCCCAAAAATGCAACCAATGGAGCGGTTTCTCTTTAGAAAAAGCTCTTTTTATCGACCCTAAAACAGTGCCATCTTATCAAGGAGAAAGAATACTTCAGAATGGCGATTTGCTTTGGAACTCTACTGGACTAGGAACGCTCGGCAGAATGGCAATATATCGGAGTGATCTCAATCCTTATGGTTGGGCAGTGGCAGATAGCCATGTTACTGTGATAAGACCTATGCCTCAAATAGTAAGCGACTATCTATTTGCATATTTTGCTAGTCCAACAGTCCAAACTGTTATTGAGGATAAAGCTGATGGAAGTACGAAACAAAAGGAGTTGGCGACAAGCACAATAAAGGGGTATTATGTACCATTGCCACCAACAAATGAGCAGATGAGAATAGTTCAACGAATAAAAACGTTGTTTCAATCGCTCAACTGAAGCAGGTGATTGACTTTTGCAACTATTCTTTGTTGTTCCTCTATGGGCGGTATGCCCACAATGATACTATAAAACAACTGCTTGTTAAGGTGTGGAATTGCCGCACCTTTTTTTGAGTTACGGAGCATTTCTTTGTAGAAGCGAATCACGAAAAGCACATAGTGCAAATTCATCGTTTTGCTAACCCAAAGTTGCTTAAAGGTGCTGCCCATGTAGCCATCAACCGGCACGGTAAAGACCTCGCCGGAATTTTCGCCGTCAACGAGTATAATATTATCTCCTTTGTAAACAAACCTGCCTTGCTCTATCATTGTCCCTGCAGACTTGCCTCGTAGGTATTTTGCATCAAGGCATATTCGTTTCCCTTTTGTTTTGGTGCCGTCAATTAGTTGACAGATGAACGATAAACGGCATAGCTGCCACGATTGAGGGAACTGTGTTTCGCAGTCTAACTCAATAGTTTGTCCATCTATCTGCTCATAATACTTGTTATCGTCACCACGGTAGATGATTGAATCCTGCTTATCACGCTTGATTTTCTTTTCTTTTATCAGGCGGTCTTTTTCAGCTTTGATTTTTTCAAGCAAGACGGAAGCGGGTTCATCATCAGGATTCTGCTCTACCAACTTGCCTTGTATGGCTTCTTGCAGTATCGATTTGCGTAATTTATTCGACAAATTTGCGTCTAGTTCTGCACGGGTCGCTAATAAAGCCGTAAGTTTCTTTGTTAATGCCATGCTTATGCGGATTTAAGGCGACCGAAATTCCGATAATAGGAACTCTGTGAATTTGTTTCAACATATTATTAGTGTATTTATTCATTAAATTCATTCACTTATGATTGACAAATTCAAAGAGTTCCTGGTTCAAGGGAACATGGCGAAGAACACGATTGACGCATACATCTATGCCGTCAATGCATTCTTTGCACAGCATTCTGTCGTTAATAAGAAAAACTTGTTAGCTCACAAGTCGTTTCTTATTGACAAGTTCAAACCAAAGACGGTAAACCTGCGCATTCAAGCACTCAACAAGTACCTTGATTTCGTAGGCAAAAAGAAACTGCGCCTTAAGTCTGTTAAGGTGCAGCAACGCTCGTATCTTGAAAACGTTATCAGTAATGCCGACTACGTTTTTTTGAAGAAGAAACTGAAGCAAGAGAGCAACTTGGAATGGTACTTCGTCATTCGCTTTCTTGCTGCTACAGGCGCTCGCGTGAGCGAGTTAATTCAGTTTAAGGCAGAGCATGTCTTTGCCGGCTACTTCGACATCTACACTAAAGGAGGCAAAGTGCGTCGCATCTACATTCCCAAGACACTGCGTGAAGAAACAGTCGTTTGGCTTAATAAAACGTCACGCACCACTGGTTATTTGTTCCTTAATCGTTTTGGTGAACGCATCACAACACGCGGTATCTCGCAGCAATTGAAGAAGTATGCCGAGAAGTTCGGACTAAACCCCAAAGTGGTTTATCCTCACTCCTTTCGCCACCGCTATGCCAAGAACTTCCTCGAAAAGTTCAACGACATCTCACTACTAGCTGACCTTATGGGCCACGAGAGCATAGAGACCACACGTATCTACCTGCGTCGAACAGCCAGCGAGCAACAAGCGATAGTCGATAAAGTCATTACCTGGTAAAAAAAGCTTATAACCTCAGTGAACCAAAGAATAGTGAGCTTCACCGCTCACTATTCTTGTGATATTTCCCAAAAGAGTAATATGTTTTAGCCGTCAGATGTGTATAATTATATGATTATTAATAACATTCTATAGCAAACTATCGCGGAGTCATGATTATAATGCAGTTTTACATCAATCGCTTTTCATTTTAATTATCAGGCATTTACAGCATCGGCTCACTAAAACGCCGAAGTAAGGTAATCAGGACATCCACACCAGTATTGAGATTGCTGAAAATAACAATCGGTCAAATCGCTAAAAACTAGCCATTTGACCGATTCATTTCTTTGTGATCCGCTTGGGGCTCGCAAATTCTGATATTTTAAGATTTTTGAAGTTGCAAACTGTTATGATCGTGTTTTTGTAATGTATTTATTATTAGTAAGATAATTAATGATATGGCAACTGTTTCGTTAACATAGCGAATTATTAAAAAACATAAAATAACAACTGATATGGGGATTTATATGGGGATGATTCTTTGTTGTCTCCATATATTGTTGTATCTTTGAAACAGAATATAAACGATAATAATTGTGTGTTATGGCTTACGAAATTTCCATATCGAAGAAAGTTGACAACACTGGTCGCTCTGAATTATCATTGCGCTTAAGGTTAGGAAAAATTGATCAGCAAGCATCGATTCATCTGTTTGTGAATTCACAGCATGTGCGCTGGGAAAATTATGTAAGCAGCAAAGGCCGTAAAAGCAAACGCCTAGTCTTGAAAACATCTCGCCTGAAGACAGACGAAGTGCAACATACCGAAGATGTAAAGAAGCAGCTGGATGATATGCTTGAGTTTATAGACAATAATCTTCAGCAAGTAGGTGCGAACAATGTTGGTAAGGGTTGGTTGGCGCAACAAATTGATGATTTCACCAATCCCCACGATGATGAAGTTGATAGCGATGAAAGCGAGCTAAAACAGATGTCTTTTTTCGAAATGTTTGATGTTTTTCTTGAGAAACGTGAAATATCGCAAGGCAAGAAGAATCAGTACAAGGTATTTCGTCGAATCCTCCAAAGATATGAGATGTACAAGCAACTGTTGGACCCAAAGTTTAAGTTATCTCTTGACACACTTGATGGAAATGGAATTGAGGAAATTGGAGATTATATCAAAAAGGAGTATAAACTGCTGGAGAAGTTTCCCAATATTATTGAGGCGGTTAATGAGAGCCGTCAACCTGGGCCGCGTGGTCAGAATACAGTGAATGGTCATTACAAGAAACTTAAGGCTTTTGTGAGATGGGCGATTGACAAGGAGTACACCACGAACAACCCATTCCGCAAATTCAAGATTCCGAAAGACATTTATGGCACACCGTACTGCTTAACCCTTGAAGATTTGAGTCAGTTAGAAAAGGCTGATTTGAGCAAACGTCCAGGCCTTGCAGTGCAGCGCGACATTTTTGTTTTCCAATGCTGCATTGGCTGTAGGGTAAGCGATTTGAAAGAGCTCACGATGGCTAACGTCATAAATAACGAGATTCATTACATTGCTCGCAAGACAAAGGATGGTAACCCAAAGACGATAAAGGTTCCTATCAACAAGACTGCGCAAGCCATAATTGACCGTTATGCCGATCCTAAACGTAAGGAGTTATTACCATTTATCAGTGATCAAAACTATAATGAGGCCATCAAAGAAGTCTTCAAGCTGACTGGCTTAACTAGAAATGTAGTTGTTCGCAACTCGTTGACAGGAGAATCCGAGATTCGTCCTTTAAATGAGATTGCCAGCAGCCACCTAGCTCGCCGCACTTTGACTAATATTCTATATAAAAAGTATAAAGACCAATCATTAGTAAGCGCAATAACCGGCCATGCACCAAATAGCTCAGCCTTCGCCCGCTACCGCGACATTGACGAAGACATGAGAAGAGAAATGGTGTCTGTTTTAGATTCCCAAGAAACACAATAGAACCAGAAGAGCGCCAGTAACAAACTGACGCTCCTTCTGTATGGACTTTTACTCCGACTCCTCGTTATTTTCATAATCAATTTCAGGATACTTTGGAGAGTCGCCATAGTCATTGCTTCCTGCCTCTGAGTCTTTAAGAGTGGCATAAAGTATGATAATACCTCCAATAAAAGGAACGAGTGACCAAAGAATGTATGTACCGCTATGCCCAACGTCGTGTAATCTTCTGATAATGGCGGACAACCAAGGGAAGAATGTTATAAGATTTGCAATCATATAGAATGGGCCATTGCCATATAAGTATTTATTGAGCCCCATCGTTACGTCAAGCGCAATTGCACCTACCATGATCACAATATAGAATAAGACGAAAGTCCAAAACTCTTTACGCCTTGCTCTACCATTGAAATTGAAAAAATTAGCGAAGACGGCTACTGTTGCTTCTTTAAAAATCATTTTGATCTTTTCCATAATTCAATTTTTTGTAATGTGTTAAAATCTTGTTTAATTGTTTTGTTGTTGATAAATTATTTTTGTTTCTCAGCTGATGAGAACACCAGCAAAATCTTGCATGGTTGCGTTTCCACGCATTTTGAACATCAATTCTCGTGCATTCCAGTTGTTGTAGTAGTCAAACCACACATTAACAAACAGGTCATTAAATTGCTTTGTGTCAACACTATCATTTACTAGAATTGTAAACATCACATATAATGCTATGCTTACTGATACACTCTCTGGGTCCAATGATTTCATGCGCATCTCCTCAGGTATTTTATCCATGTCATTTGCATCTTTATAATGGGAATATTTGGCTAACATGGAAATCTGGTGGACAAGCAGCGACATGTCGGAACTGCTGTATAGATATTTCATTGCTTGATTGCTACGACTGCTTTCTTTCTTAGCATAATGTGTCATGTAACGTTTCATCATTCCGGCAAAACGTCCCTGCATGGAATTAGGCTCCACCATATCGGTCAGGAAGAGTTTCTTTACTGCAATACACCATTGGGCATACTGCTCTTGCATCATGCGAAGGTTTAAATCCTCACTGTAACACGGCATTTGGTCAATCTCCACTTGATTACCCATCATAGATTCAATGGTGAAGTCTCCCATAAGCCGACGTTCTATTTCTTGCATTGTTTTCATTTTCAATCTTTGTTTTAGTAGTTAATACAATTATTGCTCGTTTTCATAATCGTCATTATTACTCCTATCCATCTCTTTACAAACCAAGAAAAAATGATAATATAGTAATGAGATAAATTCCTATTATATTTCTAATGGTTTTCATCAGAGATCTGAGGCTAAAAAACTACTGAGTTATTTTAAGAACATTCTTAGAGTTGTCAATCTCTATTTTTCCCAGTCTTGCAAGTACACTTTGTCCAAGCAAGAGAGGTGCTTTTTGATTTCTTACAACAGATGCTCGAATGTTGTTAAGCTCCAAACCTCCAAAATTGACTTTTTTGATAATAAACTCTGTGCCAACATTAACATTTCCATTGGCATCTACATACCTCTGGCTGCCTATAACATCGTTTTTGGATAAATAGCCATTTTTCATCATAAATGTAGCCTCCACCATTGAAATTGTCACATCACTTGCTCCTGTGTCAAATACAAAATGAAGAGGCAGACCGTTTATTTGGCATTTCACTTTACAAATGCCATCCTCTTTCGCGAAAGGAACTTCGGTGATAACTGCTTCTTTTTTTGCTGCAGCATTATTTTGCTCATTGGAAGTTGATTTCCAGGATGATTTGTATTTCATTATGAGTTCTTTGAATTCATTAGTTTCACGTAAATAATCCATATCGTCATCTTGTTCAAGATGAGCAAACCGCCTGAAGCCAAGTTCAAGAGACTTCCCCAAATATTTTAGAGCATTTGCTTTATCCTTCATGCGAGAGTATAAGCATGCCGCATCATAGTAGTTGCCTGCATCGGTGGTATCCTTTAATATAATCCTCTCTATTGCAGCAATTGCTTTCTCTTTTTCCTGTTTTCGTCACATTTTTTAGACTACTTTTTAATGGTTTGAATTCCAGCAGATTGTAAATGAAAATTTGGAAAATTGGGTGTCCTGTGCTAAATTTGCACTATGTTTGTTCGCAGGAAACC
>Ga0247611_10004848_pt1 | contig 18323 bp, 21 predicted proteins | sample 177DNAGHGhighgp2_FD_192422 | JGI IMG/M metagenome (GOLD analysis project Ga0247611, IMG submission 192422) | Sheep rumen microbial communities from Palmerston North, Manawatu-Wanganui, New Zealand - 1770 DNA GHGhigh gp2 | ecosystem: Host-associated > Mammals > Digestive system > Stomach > Rumen... | reverse complement strand
TGCGGGAGCGAACAATAATTACATGGCACCCGGATATCGTACAAATTCCGACGAGTACAGCACACCCGATTATTTCGGCGGTGTTTATAATAACGATCCGTTCGCATCTTATTACGAAGATGAGGAGGCACCGAGAAGATCCAGCAACGGACTTGCCATCGGTGCGCTGGTTTGCGGTATCGTATCGCTGGTGACGATGTGCTCCTACACAGGATTTATTCCCGGAATTATCGCAATTATTCTCGGAATCAAAGGCGCAAGCCAGTGTGACAATAAGGCAATGGCGAGAACCGGTATGATTCTCGGTATTTGCGGAACGGTCGCAGGCGCGATTTTCCTTTTCGCCTTTATTTTGAGAGCAGTAGATGAAATTTATTCCCTTTTCTAGAAGCCATGAAGAAGTACGACAGAGAATTTAAGGATGATTCCACGGATGCGTGGTATATGGTGGGGAAGGTTTTCATCGTCATTTTCACCCTGATGACAATTGCATTTTTATTATGGGGACAACAGCTGGCATACGGAAAAATGGGCTGTGCGGTTTACAACCTTTTACACGTATACTGCCCCGGTTGCGGATGCACGAGAGCAGCGAATTTTCTCGTTCATCTTCATCCGGTAAAGAGCTTCCTCGCGAACCCGTTTGTAATCGTAAGTTTTTCGATGTACTGCATTTTTATGATTAATACATTTCTTTGCAGACATACGAAAAAAATCGGATTTACGGGATTTCCGGTTACCAAGCTGGTATATGCGGATCTGATTCTGCTCTGTGCGCAGTGCGTAATCCGGAATATCCTCTATCTCGGATTTCATATTACGGTTTTATAACGGTATTAATAATATTGACAGAAGCCCCGAATGTTATCGCATTCGGGGTTATTTATTTGCACGTTATTTGAGGGCCAACGCGAAAATCAAGCAGAGAGGTTCTTCGCTCAGTTTTATGCTGTAATGACTAAAAAATGTTGCAAATATGGTTATAGCATGATAGTATGATTATACAAGGGCTGGTCTTTAGACCCGGGTCCAACGAAGTGGTGTGGGTGTCCCACACCTTTTTTTTTACGGAGTGTTATGAAAGAAATAAGTATTTTTGTCGACGAATCGGGTGATTTTGGCGCCTATAACAATATCGCACCATATTATATTGTTACTATGGTTTTCCACGATCAGGAAAATGATATTTCCGATTGTTTAAATTCATTAGAACAGGAATTATCCTATCTTGGGTATACAAACCATTGCCTTCATACCGGCCCAATAATCAGAATGGAAGAAGAGTTCAAAAATGAGGATATAGTTGTTCGAAGAAAGCTGCTAATGAAACTAATGGGTTTCATTCGAAAGATTAAGATAAGGCACAAATCATTCTATATTGAGAAAAAGAACATGCAAGATGTTACGGACGCTACCGGCAAACTGTCCAAGCAAATCGGCAACTGGATTAAAGATAATTATGATATGCTTCTGCCGTATGATACGGTAAAGATATACTATGATAACGGTCAGGTGGAATTGTCCAGAATTCTGGCATCAGTCTTTAATGTATTGCTTCCTTCTGTTGAAACAAAGAAAGTTATCCCTTCGGATTATAGATTATTTCAGGTTGCAGATTTTATCTGTTCTATGAAGTTGATTGAACTCAAGATTAATAACCATAATATGTCCATACAGGAACAGCGTTTCTTTGGAGGAGAAGACGGAGTAAACAAGAATTATCTAAAAGATTTGAGAAAGTGGGAATTGAAATAATTACCAGAATCCGGTATTTTGACAAAGGCTTTTCGATTTGATATTCTCCCCCCAAGTAGTTTTTATATTTTAGTGTCCTACTTGGGGGTAGCATATCATTTATAATATTCATCTTTTTATAAATAATCCTGCATAAAACAGAGAAAAACGTATATAGTTCTCGCATCAGTGCTATAATACACATAGTACAATTTATATCCCTGAATCTGCAGGAGGATTCTTTATGTCTAAAGGTGAGAATCAGAAGCTTAAACTCTATTATCTCTACAAGATAATGGTCAGTCTGACCGATGAAGAACATTCCATAACCATTGAAGAAGTAATACAACAACTTGAAATGCGAGGAATCAGCGCAGAAAGAAAGAGCCTTTACCGTGATTTCGAGACTCTTACGAATGATATGGGGCTTGATATTATAAAAATCTAATAAGTTATTGTGTAATTGTTCCTATAGCTATTGGACTTAAAATGACAAATTCAAATGATTTTGATAATTTTGTTTCGGGAAAAGATAGCAAATGGTTGGAACGTATTTTGACTTCAGAAAGATTGATGAGTTGGGTTACAAGTTTCCTTTTGGAAGATAACGAATCCTACACTGAAAGAGAAGGAAAAGATTTAGTTACACCAAATCAAAAAATAAAAGAATTATATGAGGCGATTTTTATCAAAACATATGAAAACGGACGAGATTATGAAACCAAGATTGGTAAAGGTATATTTGATAAAGATCTTAAGAATTCTATTATAAAAGCAATAGGATTTGTGTCTAAATATACAGATTTTTCAAAATAAGGTTTATCTATGTGTTTTTTTAGTGAGAAACGAAAACAGAAGATAGAACAACTAGAGCCGGAATGTGACTCCCTTTTGGCAGAAATAAATATCGCTATAGGAGCGGCGAACAGTTATTTTGCCAATCGTAGCTTATATATTGATGTTTCAACGGCGGATTTGTGGCTAGAAAAGTATAAACATCTCATCTCCCTGACAGATAAAAAGGAGATTCATAAATATAAAGGATGCACTAAGAAAAAAGAATTAGACCGGAGCGTTGCAGTATTTAATAAAATACCCGGGACTCTGAAAGATAATATTATAAAACACAACGGCCTTGTTGCACTTGAATTAGAAGTTTCATCGATATGTGAGTCGTTAGATTTGGCAATAAGAGAAGCGACTAACTATTTCGTTAATGCTACGAAATATATTGATTTATCGACATCGGTTCTTTGGCAGACTAAGTATTCAGATCTTAGTGAAAAAACAAACAAGTTTAACATGGAGCGCTTTAAAGAAAGCTCCAGAGCAAAGGGAATAAAAGAGAAAGCGGATAAATTCTCGTATATTTCGCAAAACTTAAGTAGTGATATTTTAAAGCATAATAAACGTGTCGCATTGGAGATTGAATGTAATTCACAATGTCAGGATATTGAAAATGCGTTAAGTGAGGAAAGAAAGCTGTTTTCCAATCCTGATGAATATGTTGATATTTTAATGGCGGAAATATGGCCTAAAAAGTATGAAAGACTCATTCTCGGTGCAAGGAAATCTCTGTTTGCTAAATATGAAAATTGCGCAAGAGGAAAAGAATTATTAGAAAAAGCTAATATACTACTGAATATATCAAGCAATTTAAAAGGCAAAATACTTAAGCATAATGATGATCTGGCAAATAGGCAGATATCTGAAGGTTATAGGTTGATAGGTGAAATTGAGGGCAGAAAACTGGATCGACAGCAGATGTTTGCAATTGTAAAACCTTCTAAGAACCATTTGATTATTGCAGGAGCAGGAACGGGTAAGACAACAACTATTGTTGGAAAGATAAAATACCTATTGAAGAAAGGTTTTTATAAACCGGAAGACATTCTGGTTCTATCTTTTACGAATGCTTCTGCAACGGAAATGAGTGAGCGAATTAATAAAGAAACTCAATGTCCTATTGCCGCATCTACATTTCACAAGTTGGGTCTGGAAATCATTAAATCGGTTGAAGGCAAAGTTCCAAAGATTTATTCCAAGCCGATTTCCTATTTTGTCAAAGAAGAATTAAATACTTTGATGAAGAATCCAGATTACCTGAATAAGCTTTGTGAGTATGCTCTTTTCTACAAAGATGGAATTCGAACGGAGAATGATTTTTCAAGCAGAAATGACTACCTTGAGTATCTTACGATAAATCCACCGACAACATTAAAAGGAGAACGTGTAAAGAGTTACGGGGAACTGGATATAGCAAATTATCTGTATCAGAATCAGATCCGCTACGAATATGAAGCATCGTATAAGTTTGATACAAATACTGCTGAGTATGGACAGTATCATCCTGATTTTTATCTGCCGGATTATGATATTTATATTGAATATTTTGGAATAGACCGTGCAGGAAAAGTTGCAGATTATTTCAAAGGACGTGATGGACTGTCTGCTTCTGAAACATATCAGGCAGGAATAGAGTGGAAGAGAAAAACTCATGCTGCTATGCAAACTTCGATGATAGAATGCTATGCTTATGAGAAATTCGACAATATCTTGCTCGGTAATTTGGAAGCAAAATTACAGAGTAAAGATGTGAAAATGGACCCCATCCCGGCAGACGAATTATGGAAGAATATTTCCGAAGAAAACAATCGCCTGATGGAGGGCATTATTGAACTGTTTGGTACAGTGATTGCCCTAACAAAGAGTAATAATTACAGCTTTGAGGGATTAGAACAGATTGCATCCCAAAGCAGAGATTCAAGAAATAATCTCTATATTCTGTCTCTGATAAAACCGATATATCTGGCTTACGATGAGATGCTTCGCAGGAATAACGAAATTGACTTCAGCGATATGATTAACTGTGCAACTACGTATGTACTCAACGGTAAATATATTAACCCTTATAAGTTTGTAATTGTTGATGAGTATCAGGATATTTCGAAAGCAAGATATAATCTGCTGAATGAATTACGGAAATCTTCCTTTTATGAATTATTCTGTGTCGGTGACGACTGGCAGAGCATTTACCGTTTTACCGGAAGCGATATAAATTATATCGTGGATTTTGAAAAGTACTGGGGACCGACAGAAACCGGCAAGATAGAAACGACATATCGATTCACAAATTCGCTGATTGATATTAGTTCCGGTTTCATTATGCAGAATCCGAGACAATTAAAAAAGGCAATTCGCGGGATATCTTCGGATAATCGGTTTTCTCTTGGAGTTATAGGCGGATATACAGAGAAAAATGCAGTCCAGTTTATGATCGAAAGATTGGATGATTTGCCGAAAAATTCATCAGTATTTTTCCTTGGCAGATATTCTTTTGACGTAGATTTGTTAAAGGATAACCCGAATTTGTCCGTGCGCTATGATAATGTAAATTCCGAGACGATTGTAACCTATTCAAGGCGTCGTGACTTAAAGATGAAATTCATGACCGCACACAGATCAAAGGGGTTACAAGCCGACTACGTATTTATAATCAATAATAAGGATTCCAGAATGGGATTTCCGAGCGGAATACAGGATGCTTCAATTGTGGATTTACTACTTGAAAAAGCAGAAGTTTATCCGTTTGCCGAAGAAAGAAGATTATTTTATGTGGCTCTTACCAGAGCAAAGACAAAAGCATTTTTGGTTACACAACAGAATAAGGAATCCGTTTTCGCAGAAGAATTGATTAAAAAGTATGAGAAACAAATAAAAGAAGAATTCTTCTCGTGTCCGGAATGTGGAGGAAGACTTATTAAGAAGAGCGGCCCTTATGGTGAATTCTTCGGCTGCTCTAATTATGGAAAGACAGGGTGTACTTACAAGAGAAAGATTGTAAGTAAAGCATATAATCAGGAAAATTAGGGGCGATGATATTAGTATGGATGAATTATTATCTAATGCGGGTCGAATTGTAATAAGTTAGAATAAAGCTGCTAGTTTTATTAAGCATGCGAAAAGAATTTCAGAATATCGAAATAATATTGAAAAATCCTATCCGGGAAGAAAAGTATATCTAACTTTTTTTATTGAGGATATTACTGCAATTGGTAATTATGTGAGTAATCAAGGTAAAACAGAGGTCTTAACTCCACTTCGGATCCCACATTTTTTAAATGTTTTAAAACAAATAAAAGGACTTGATTATATTGCAGTTAAAACGATTGATTCATATGTTCCACAGATCCAAATTCTTAATTGTTCCGATGAATCCATTGATAAAATGATGGAATATTGTTACGCAAATGAATCAAAATACATATCATACAACTATGCTATAGAAAGCCATTTTCACGGAATGAGAGAATAGAACTTTTTTAACATACATAGAAATTATGTATTGGAGTAAAGATTTTGTCAGTTGAATAAATAAAATAATAGAAAGGGTATTGGTCCCTAGGTTATAATATTTTCGACCAAAAAAACAAAAAACCGAAAGGAGTCCAATACCCATGACTATTATAACATTGATTAAAGAACTGGTGGAAGAAGTTTTAGACGCAGAGGATAAGTTTTTTGATGATATTCGAAACTTTCCGGAATACGAAGAGACGGTAAATCAGGCAAGCCAAAAGTTTGCCAGCCGTTTTCTTGGATCCTCCCTTACTGCCGCCGATGAAATGATTCGCCAAAGCGGAATCCGCAAAAAGGATTATAACATTCAGCGAAGGGATGATAGAAGTCTGATTTCTACTGTGGGAGACATCTCTTTTACACATACTCTTTTTCGCAACAAGCAGACGGGAGAATACAAGTATCTGCTGGATGAATTACTGAAACTTCCGGAACATGAACGTCTTACAACAATGGCGGAGGCAAAGATTTTAAATGAGGCAGAATATACTCCTATCAGCATGCCGCCGAATCTTTAAGTACGAAGGATGAGACGATTACGAAGACGACTGTCATGAACAAAGTTCATGCAATCGAGGAAGTGATTCCGCAGGATGAACCTCTGCCTGAAGAAGAAAAGAAACAGGTAGAATTCCTTCACATTGAAGCCGATGAAGATCATATCCATCGTCAAAAAGACGGCAAAGAAAACGGCTGCATGATTGGTAAACTGATTTATCTGTTTGAGGGGAAAGAGGACGTTTGTACGGGACGCAGAAGACTTATAGAGACGCATTATTTCAGTGGTTTATATCCCGGAAGTGAAATGAACGGACAGCTCTGGGATGAAGTTGAAGAATATATAAAAAATCACTATGACCAGGAATACCTCAAGAAAGTATATATCAGCGGAGACGGCGGAGGTTGGATTAAATCAGGCGTAGACCACATCTATAAAGGCGTATTTGTGGCGGATCGATTTCATTTGATGAAGTATATCAACAGGGTTTCCAATCTGGAGATAAACAAGAAGAAAACAGAAAAAACCAAGGGACGTTTTTATAAATACATTTACAAGAATCGGTTGACTGCAGCAAAGAAATTTCTGACACGTATCGGAAACAGAACCGGAAGAAGCGATATCACCGAGGATGTTGCCGTATATTTTGAAAACAACTGGGATGCGTTACAAAAGGCGTTTCACGACAAAAATGTGTATGGTTGCAGCGCCGAAGGACACGTAAGTAATGTGCTTTCCGACCGGATGAGTTCCAGACCGATGGGCTGGAGCGAGATTGGTTGTGACCGTATGTGTAAACTCCGCTGTTTTGTCCGAAATAACGGTCGTGAAAAGGTTGTTGACCTTGTGAAGTACCGGAGAGAAAAGGAACTGGAACAGAGTCTTCCTGCAACAGGAACGGATGGAATGGTAGACAGTATGCAGCGCAAAAATATACAAAAGCACAGCGGGAAGCATACACATACATAGAGAGATTGCAGGCAACACTGGGGTACACATCGACGGTAAGAAAAACGTTATCTATCCGGGAGCAAATCGGAAACCTGTAAAATTTGACCGGTCTCCAGAATAGATGTAAAATGTTGGAAAATCAGATCGAATCTAAAAATCTTAGGACCAATCTAATTATTTCCAACTGACAATAAGTTTACTCCGTCTAATTTTGCAGAAATACTTGCGGAAAAAATTAAAATAGTATAAACTGAAATTTGGTTTGGATTTACCCAAACATAGGATGTTTATTCACAAAAAGGGAGGAAAATAAAATGACCAAAAAGGGACTTATTTCCATGATTCTCGGTATTGTTTCCATGGTTCTCGGTATCACCTGCTACGGTGGATACATAGGACTTGGATGCGGTATCGCAGCAATTATTTTAGGAAACATGGCAACACAGATTGACGAGCTGGATAAGAAGGCTAAACTTGGAAAGATTTTCGGTATCGTAGGTATCATCCTTTCCGTAGTTGGCGTAGTAATCTCCATCGTAATCGCTGTCGGTGGCGGAATTTTACAGGGTCTTGCAAACGCAGGTTACTAAGAATCAGCCATTATAAACAAAATGAAGCGGCAGGAATTGCTCCTGCCGCTTTTTATTATTCTTTTTTCTTGTAGGTTTTATTTATCTTCGTTTTGAGCTCTTCCTACTTCAGCGCCTGCATCCGCAAGACCGACTGCCTGGGAGATGATTGGTGAAAGGATGACTGCCAGCAGGTAGCTGATTACCATGGTCGGAATCAGAATTTCAAAGAAACTGATCATCCACATAACCGGGAAAGGAGGCATGGATGCTAAAGCAGCAGCTGCAGCTTCGGGAGGAGCGCTTCTCCTGATGCCCATTCTTGCCATGAAAATGCCCAATCCGCTTAATAAGAATCCGATGATAACGGTATTGATAATTGAAATCGGAAGGGAATTCAAAAGCGTAAACTTAAATGAAGGAGGATTGGCATGTGCTGCCGCAGCAAGCTTTCTTCCGAGCTTTCCGAGCGGAAGAACAAGCGAAATAATAACGCCAAGTACGATGGATAATGTTACATTCATTAATAACATAACAATCAGTGGTGAGTTTTTAGCCTGTGCATTAAAAAGTCTTACCAAAAATGTTGCTACAATGCCCATTGCTGCCGAAATGATGATAGCCATTATCAGACTCATCAGTCTTTCTTTTTTCTTCATGTCTTTAACCGTCCTTTCTCTTTTAGGTTCTTCGCAATTTATCAGAATTTTCAAATCTGATCGTGGGAATGTGGCACAGGGATGAATGTAACCCTCTACCTTGTCGTACTGCCGTCTCTTTTCCACCTTCTCCGGAACGTATACTTCTCCGGAAGCCAGTCTGGAACGGCAGAATCCGCATTCACCGCTGCGGCATTTGGAGGGAGCTTCGATACCGGCTCTTTCCAAAGCTACCAAAACGGATTCCTCCGCCTTTGCGGGAATGGTTCTTGTCTGTCCGTCCTTGGTAAGAACGGTAATTTGATATGTTTTTCCGGCATTTTCATTCGTAAATTCACTGTCGCGGCCGGAGAGTCTGTATTCGCCGTAAGCATCGAAGCGGATGAATTTTTTACGAAGTCCGAGCTTTGCGGTTTCACCCTCGATGTAATCGTACATGCCCTGAGAACCGCAGACAAATACGGAGTAGTCGGAGACGGGTGCGTATTTCGCAATCAGATCCGCGGAAATAAATCCGTGCTCATAGCCCTCTTTTTCCTCATCGGACAGAACGTGAACGACTTTGATTTTATTGCATGCACTCTGGAGTGCATCGAATTCTTCCTTGCATAAAATCTCGCCTTCGGTGCGGCTTCCGTAGAGAACGGTAAGATTAAAATCTTCGGTGCCGTCAGCGATTGCCCTTGCAAGAGAGAGGAAGGGAGCGATTCCGCTGCCGCCCGCGAGACCGATGACATTTGCCGCGTCTCTTAACGGCTCATAGTAGAAGAAGCCTTCGGGAGCGGAGATGTCGAGTTTCGTTCCGGCTTTAAAATTATTGCAGATATATTCCGACGCGAAGCCGTTTTTCATCTGCTTTACCAGAATCGAATAAGTTCCGTTTAATGCATCCTTCGGGGAGGAGCAGAGAGAGTAGGGTCTGGTCAGTACGGACCCGCCGATTTTTAAGCGGAGAGAGATATACTGGCCGGCTCTGAAATACGCAAGCTTTTCGGTTCCTGCGGCTTTGTCCGGCGCGAAGGTGATGTATTTGGCACCGTTTAAATCCTTCACTTCACTTACCACCACGTGCTGCACTGCAGGGTGGAGATTTTTAGCGAGCACATTGGCGTTGTATTCGTATTTCGGAAATTCGTCGCTGGCCGCCTCAATAATCCCCCTTCTGGTGGGAATCAGTTTGTCAAAATCTTCAATAGGTACATTCTTTAAATAATCCTGATTGCTCATTGTTTGCCACCTCCCATTACATAGCCTAAAATCGGATAGGCTGTACGTGCTCCGGTTGTATAAGTCGGGAAATAACCGGAGAGTCCGCTACCATGGGCACCGACAAAGAAGAGGCCGGGAATGGTGGGCTCCATGCCGTTTGCCAGGGTTCTGGTGGACATGCCGTCCCATTTTAAGGACATGTATCCGTAGATGCTGCCCTGAGGCGAAGCCATATAGCGGGCGAAGGTTACGGGAGAGGCAATTTCGATTTCCTCGATATGATCTTTCAGATTGTATCCCATAATCTGCTCGATATGCTCAATGAGATCCAGAGCAACTTCACGTTTTACTTTCACATAGTCTTCCTCGGTAACGTCTGCCCAGGCATCGTCCGTGTAGGAGATGGTCAGTACCACCTGCGTTGTGCCGGGCGGTGTGCAGTCGGGAACCGCCATGTTAAGGCAGCAGATATCCATTGCGAATTCCTTGCAGATTCTGGATGCGGAGGCATCGAAAATTGCCTTGGAATCCGTGGTGGAGCTGACGAATACGGTATAATCCTTGATTCCGATTTCTTCCGGAGAAGCATCGAGTCCTAAGAATACGCTGAATGCACGGAAGCCGTACTGTCTTGCATTGGCTTTTTTGCGTTCGAATACGGGAACCAGGGATTTGTTATCCAGAAGTTTGGAGTAAACAACTTCCGGGAACGCGTTCGAAGCAACAGCGGTACATTCGAAGGTTCTGCCGTCGTTTGTCTGAACGCCGCAAACCGCGCCATCCTTGGTAAGCACCTTGGTTACTTCCGTATTAAAAAGGAAGCGGCAGCCGAGTTCCGAAGCCCTGCTTACGATGGCGGTACTCAGCTGATGGGAGCGCATTCTCGGTACATAAGCGCCATTTACAAAATAGCCGTAAACCATGAGAATATAACGGCTTGCGTCCACCGTGTCCATATCGGTACCCTGATAAGGCCAGTAAGCCGTCATGATATCGATGCACTTCTGGCTCATTCCAATCTGGCGGAAAAATTCGCCGGCGGAGAGAGTCATAAGCCGCATGAAATTCGGATGCTCCTTCTTTAATACTTCGGGATCCGGATTACCTCTGGTAGAGCCGAAGTAGTCCAGTCCTGCGGTCATGTCGTGATATGCCAGGAAGAATTTTTCCATGGCTTCCACGTCGTCGGGACAGATTTCCCGAATCAGATTCATGACTTTGTCTTTTCCGTGCGGAAAAGTGACGTCGATTGATCTGACCCCGTCTTTTTCAACGATATAGCGGAATGCGTCTTTTACGGGCAGCATCTCGACCTTGATTCCGAGGTCGTCAAAAAGATGGCCCAGTTCGCCACGTATTTCGCCTTCGCCAAAATCGGGGATTTCGTGTAAAGATGCATCGAATTCGAATCTTCCGCGAACGAAGCTGCTTGCAGCGCCTCCTGCGAGATTGTGTCTTTCGATGACGAGGACTTTCAGTCCCAACTTAGATGCTCGGCATGCGGTCATGAGACCGCCGTTGCCGGCGCCGATGACAATAAGATCGTATTTTTCCATCCAATTCATCCCCCCAGATGATAGAATTTTGTACACTCTCAAATTATATCAAAACGATTATAAATACGCTACTGCTTATTAAATAATTATTAAAAAATACGGATTATTTTGTCCACCTTCCGCTGGCGCCGCAGGGAAGAACGAGACCGTTCGATTTTACGGGCAGTCCGATTTCGCCGGCCTCCACTTTTCCGCCGAATTTCGGAACGATGGCAGTGGAAATCATATAGTGTAAAACCGCGGGCTGAAGACCTGTTGTGTAGGAATTGATTAAAAAGAAGGAACTGTTTTCATCAAGAAGCTGCGTTGTCAATTCGATGAACGGAAATACGCTGTCTTCGATTTTCCAGATTTCGCCCTTGGGGCCGCGACCGTAAGAGGGCGGGTCCATGATGATTCCGTCGTAGTGGTTGCCTCTTCTGATTTCGCGCTCCACGAATTTGACGCAGTCGTCTACGAGCCAGCGGACGGGTGCATCTGCAAGAGAGGAGACCGCGGCATTTTCCTTGGCCCACTGAACCATGCCCTTGGAAGCGTCCACATGAGTAACCGAGGCGCCGGCCTTTGCGGCGGAGAGCGTCGCACCGCCCGTGTAGGCGAAGAGATTTAAGACTTTAAAAGGACGGTCGGGATTTGCCGAAATCTTTTCCTTTATTATAGAAGAAAACCAGTCCCAGTTGACGGCCTGTTCGGGAAAGAGACCCGTGTGCTTGAAGCTGAAGGGCTTTAAACGGAAGGTCAGTTCGCGGTAGGAAATGTCCCATTCCTCCGGGAGAGAGCGGAACTCCCATTCGCCGCCGCCCTTGCTGCTTCTGTGGTAGCGTGCGTTGAAATTTTTCCAGCCCTTTTCGGTTTTCGGGGTATTCCAGATGACCTGGGGATCCGGGCGGACCAGGGTGTAATTTCCCCAGCGCTCCAGTTTTTCTCCGGTCGATGTATCCAGAACTTCATAATCTTTCCAGTTGTCGGCAATCCACATGGCTTTGTCCTTTTCTTCTTTATATATAAGAATATTATTTCTTTTTCACAGCCAGAATAATTTTCCCGCGGGAAATCCCGTGGCAGGCTCTTTCCTTATGATAATGGAAAGCGACGGACTGTGCAAGAAATGTTTTTGTTTTATACTTTATAAATAGTTAATAATTGCCTGATTATAATGAAAAAATAATGTATAGTGGAGTATGTTGTAAATCCCGCATCAGCGGGAGGGCTGAAAAGGTTAAAACGATACTGTATATAGTGTCCGGCGGAGGCGTCGGACACTATTTTTTTGAAATTTGTGAAAAACGTAAAAAAATGCTTGCAAAGTTTGGGAATATATAATAAAATAACTCTTGCTGTGGCATGATAGTGATGATCCGCAAGGTTGCTGCAGATATATGCAGGTTTTTGCGGGGAGCGAATGTCAAGTCAAGATACTGGCGACAAGTCACTGTACAAAACATTTTAGTCTGCTTAAAGGCAGAAACGACGTGCAGGCCTATCAATATCAGGTCGGATTAATTCTTAAGTTACGTATTGGTCAGGACACGCACGGGAGAGTGTACAGTCACCGCTTGTCTCACTTGAATTTTAAAAGTGCGAAAAGGAGGCGACTTTTTTTATGGCAAATCAGGTTATGAGAATTACACTCAAGGCTTATGATCACAAAACTGTTGATGCATCTGCTCAGAAAATTGTAGAAACTGCAAAGAAGAATGGTGCTGCTGTAAGCGGACCCGTTCCCCTTCCTACCAAGAAGGAAGTGGTAACCATCATTCGTGCGGTACACAAGTACAAAGATTCCAGAGAGCAGTTCGAACAGAGAACTCATAAGAGACTGATCGACATTATTAACCCGGATCAGAGCATTATCGAGTTTATGCAGAAGACAGAAATGCCTGCAGGTGTGTTCATCAATATTAAAATGATGTAATAACAAACAATATTAATTACCTTCTACAACTAGTATGCATCCGACGTAACTTAAGATGCCGCTGTAGTAGAAATCAAGGAGGGAAAGATGAAGAAAGCGATTTTGGCAACAAAAGTTGGAATGACCCAGATCTTCTCCGAAGACGGTCTTCTCATTCCGGTAACGGTACTTCAGGCCGGCCCCTGCGTGGTAACCCAGGTTAAGACAGTTGAAAACGACGGTTACGAAGCAGTTCAGGTAGGTTTTGTAGACAAGAAAGACAAAGTTGTAAACAAAGATGCAAAGGGCAAGAAAGAAGTTGTTCATGTTCATGGCGTAGGAAAGGCTATGCAGGGTCACTTCAAGAAAGCCGGAACAGTATCCAAGAGATACGTTCGCGAGTTCAGATTTGAAAACAGTTCCGAATATCAGCCCGCTCAGGAAATCAAGGCAGACATTTTTGCCGAGGGCGATAAGATTGATGCAACTGCAATCACCAAAGGAAAAGGATTCCAGGGTGCAATCAAGAGATTAGGTCAGCACAGAGGACCGATGAAGCATGGTTCCAAATTCCATCGTCATCAGGGTTCCAACGGTGCATGCTCCAGCCCCAGCCGCGTATTCAAAGGAAAAGGAATGCCCGGACAGATGGGTGGCAAGCAGGCAACCGTAAGAAATCTTGAGGTTGTAAGAGTAGATGCCGAGAAGAATCTTCTTTTGGTAAAGGGTGCGGTTCCCGGACCGAAGAAAGCCCTGGTTACCATTAAAGAAACCACGAAGGCAGAAGCATAATCGCGAGGAAGGAGGAAAACACAGATGGCACAGGTATCTGTTTATAATATGGAAGGCAAGGAAATCGACAAGATCGAGTTAAGCGATGCGATTTTCGGCGTTGAAATTAACGAGCATCTTGTTCATATGGCTGTTGTACAGCACCTTGCAAATTTACGTCAGGGCACTCAGAAGGCTAAAACCAGATCAGAGGTGTCCGGTGGCGGTAGAAAGCCTTGGAGACAGAAGGGTACAGGCCATGCAAGACAGGGATCAACCAGATCTCCTCAGTGGACACATGGCGGAGTTGTATTTGCTCCCACCCCGAGAGATTACTCCTTTAAGCTTAACAAGAAAGAAAAGAGACTGGCTCTTAAGTCTGCTCTTACCAGCAAGGTTGCAGACGGAAAGCTTATGGTAATCGATGAACTGAAGTTTGATGAGATTAAGACCAAGAAGTTCGCAGAAGTACTTGCAAACTTAAATGCCAACAAGGCACTGGTAATCATCAACGAGAATGACAAGAACGTTGTTCTTTCCGCAAGAAACATTCCCGATGCAAAGACTTCCTTAACCGGCAACATGAATGTTTACGACATTATGAACGCAGGTACGGTAGTACTTACAAAGGATGCGGTTTCCACGATTGAGGAGGTGTACGCATAATGGCAGACATTCAATACTACGACGTAATCTTAAAACCGGTGGTTACCGAAAAGAGTATGGCCGGCATGGGCGAGAAGAAATATACATTTCTCGTAAGCAAGCAGTCCAGCAAGACACAGATCAAGGATGCAGTTGAAAAAATGTTCCCCGGAACGGTTGTTAAGAAAGTTAACACCATGAACTGCGAGGGTAAGAACAAGCGCCGCGGCAACGTATACGGCAAGACTGCAGAGACCAAGAAAGCAATTGTAACACTTACCGACGACAGCAAGGACATCGAACTGTTCACCGGAATCTGATCGGTCTCAACTATATGCAATGAAGCATGATGATAAATAAACGTAAGAAAAGGAGATAAGAAAATGGGAATTAAAACATATAATCCCTACACACCGTCCCGCAGAAACATGACGGGTTCCGACTTCTCTGAAGTTACCAAGAAGACTCCCGAAAAGAGCCTGGTAGTTTCCCTTTCAAAGAATGCCGGACGTAACAATCAGGGTAAAATCACAGTAAGACATCGCGGCGGCGGAAACAGAAAGAAATACAGAATCGTTGATTTTAAGAGATTTAAAGACGGTATCCCCGGTATCGTAAGCGGTATCGAGTATGATCCTAACAGAACCGCAAATATCGCACTCATCATTTATGCTGACGGTGAGAAGGCATACATCCTTGCTCCCGAAGGCCTGAAGGACGGAATGAAGATTATGAACGGTCCCGAAGCAGAAGTCAGAATCGGCAACTGCTTACCTTTAGACAAAATCCCCGTTGGTACCCAGGTACATAACGTTGAACTTTATCCTGGAAAGGGCGGACAGCTTGTTCGTTCCGCAGGAAACAGCGCACAGCTGATGGCTAAGGAAGGCAAATATGCAACCCTTCGTCTTCCCTCCGGCGAAATGAGAATGGTTCCGTTAAACTGCAGAGCTACCGTCGGTGTAGTAGGTAACGTAGACCACAACCTGGTTAACATCGGTAAAGCAGGCCGCAAGCGCCACATGGGTATCCGGCCTACAGTCCGTGGTTCCGTAATGAACCCCAACGACCATCCTCACGGTGGTGGTGAAGGTAAGGCAGGTATCGGACGTCCCGGTCCTTGCACTCCTTGGGGCAAACCTGCACTGGGCTTGAAGACCAGAAAGAAGAAGAAACAGTCTAACAAGCTCATCGTAAGAAGAAGAGACGGACGCGGTATTAAGTAGGATTAGGAGGAAAGAAAAATGGCAAGATCACTTAAAAAAGGCCCTTTTGCAGATGCTTCATTGATGAAGAAAGTCGATGAAATGAATGCAGCAGGTAGTAAGCAGGTAATCAAGACCTGGTCCCGCAGATCCACAATTTTCCCGTCCTTCGTTGGACACACAATTGCGGTTCATGACGGAAGAAAGCATGTGCCTGTATATGTAACTGAAGACATGGTTGGACATAAGCTCGGCGAGTTCGTTGCCACAAGAACCTTCAGAGGTCACGGCAAGGACGAGAAGAAGTCCAAATCGAAGTAAGATAACCGGAAAGGAGGTTTTTCCAAATGGAAGTAAATGAAAAGCAGTTAAGCAGATCACAGTACAAGCGTGAAAGAAATAAAACCCAGAAGGAAACAAGACCCAGCGCAAAGTTATCTTACGCGAGAGTTTCCGTTCAGAAAGCATGCTTCGTATTGGATGCTATCAGAGGAAAAGATGTGCAGACAGCACTTGCAATCCTTGAGTATAATCCCAGATATGCTTCAAGCATTATCAAAAAATTATTGAAGTCCGCTATCGCAAACGCAGAGAACAACAACGGTATGAACGCTGACAAGCTTTACGTCGCTGCCTGCTATGCAGACAAGGGACCTACAATGAAGAGAATCAGACCGAGAGCACAGGGCAGAGCTTACAGAATCGAGAAGAGAATGAGCAACATTACCATCGTGCTTGACGAGAAGAATTAGGAGGAAAGTATGGGACAGAAAGTTAATCCTCATGGAATTAGAGTTGGTGTTATCAAGGATTGGAGTTCCACCTGGTATGCAGACGAAGATTTTGCAGATAACCTGGTAGAAGACTACAAGATCAGAGAATTCCTTAAGAAGAAATTACATTCAGCCGGTGTCAGCGACATCAAAATCGAAAGAACCAACGGTAAAGTAAAAGTTACCGTATGTACCGCAAAGCCCGGTGTGGCAATCGGTAAGAAGGGTGAAGATATCGATGTTACCAAGAAAGAGCTTCAGAAGCTGACCGGTAAGAACATCAACGTTGATATTCAGGAAATTAAGAAACCGGACAGAGATGCTCAGCTCGTTGCAGAGAACATCGCAGCACAGCTTGAGAATCGTGTGTCCTTCCGTAGAGCAATGAAGAGCTGCATGGGCAAGTCCATGAGAGCAGGTGCACTTGGAATCAAGACTTCCGTTTCCGGACGTCTGGGCGGCGCAGATATGGCTCGTACCGAGACCTACAGCGACGGAACCATTCCTCTTCAGACACTGCGTGCTGACATTGATTACGGTTTTGCAGAAGCAGACACCACCTATGGTAAGTTAGGTGTTAAAGTATGGATCTACAAGGGTGAAGTACTTCCCACAAAAGAAGATAAGGAAGGGGGAGACAAATAATGTTAATGCCGAAAAGAGTAAAGCGTCGTAAACAGTTCCGCGGAACTATGACAGGTAAGGCGCTCAGAGGTAATACCATCAGCTATGGCGAGTTCGGTCTTGTTGCCACAGAACCCTGCTGGATTAAGTCCAATCAGATTGAGGCAGCCCGTGTAGCCATGACACGTTACATTAAGCGTGGCGGTCAGGTTTGGATCAAGATTTTCCCTGACAAGCCCATCACTACGAAACCTGCTGAAACACGTATGGGTTCCGGTAAAGGAACCGTTGAGTACTGGGTAGCGGTAGTTAAGCCCGGACGTGTAATGTTCGAAATCTCCGGCGTAAGCGAAGAGGTTGCAAAAGAAGCATTACGTCTTGCATCCCACAAGCTTCCCTGCAAGTGCAAGGTTGTTTCTAAGGCAGATTTGGAAGGCGGTGTATCGAATGAAAACTAGTAAATATGTTGAAGATTTAAAAGCAAAATCACCCGCTGATTTAAATCAGGCGCTGGTAGATGCCAAAAAAGAACTTTTCAATCTGAGATTCCAGAATGCGACCAATCAGCTTGACAACACTTCCAGAATCAAGGAAGTTCGCAAGAACATCGCGAGAATTCAGACCGTGATCACTGAAAAAGCAAAGGAACAGCAGGCATAAGCCTCACAGATTGAGAAAGGAGTATGACAGTGGAAAGAAATTTAAGAAAAGTACGTACCGGCAAGGTCATCAGCAATAAGATGGACAAGACGATTGTTGTTGCGGTAGAAAACCACGTAAAGCATCCTCTTTACGGAAAAATCGTAAAGAGAACATACAAGTTGAAAGCTCATGATGAAAAGAACGAGTGCAACATTGGCGATACCGTAAGAGTA
>Ga0247611_10004847_pt1 | contig 18323 bp, 15 predicted proteins | sample 177DNAGHGhighgp2_FD_192422 | JGI IMG/M metagenome (GOLD analysis project Ga0247611, IMG submission 192422) | Sheep rumen microbial communities from Palmerston North, Manawatu-Wanganui, New Zealand - 1770 DNA GHGhigh gp2 | ecosystem: Host-associated > Mammals > Digestive system > Stomach > Rumen... | reverse complement strand
CTGGCAGAGCGACGTGGACGCCAGCCGGGTGGCCGCGAGCATCGGCTACGCCCGCCTGCAGACGAGCCCGGAGTTCCGGGAGCAGATGGCGCTGGCGCAGGAAGAATTCCGCCGGCTGAGCATCGGCCGCGACTGGTTCGTCAGCCTCACCGAGGCCGTGCCGGACGCCATCCTGGAGATCCGCTATTTCAGCACCTACAACTTCGTGGGCGACCGCATCGACGGCTACCTGCAGCCCACGGCGCTGATGACCCGCCAGGCGGCGGACAGCCTGCGTGCCGTGAGCGACGACGTCATGCGCCTGGGCTACCGGCTCAAGATCTACGACGCCTACCGGCCGCAGCGGGCAGTCGATCATTTCGTCCGCTGGGCGGCGGACCGCTCCGACGCCCGGATGAAGGCCCCCTTCTACCCCGACCTGGACAAGGGCGTGCTCTTCGAGCAGGAATACATCATGGAGAAGAGCGGCCACACGCGCGGCTCCACCGTCGATCTGACGCTCTTCGACATGGCCACCGGCAAGGAGCTGGACATGGGCGGCACCTTCGACTGGTTCGGCCCGGAGAGCCACCCGGACTTCTGCGGGGACCCCGCAACCGGCAGCTACACGGGCGACGGCAGCGCCAGCCCGGCCGGCCGCCGCATCACCGCGGAGCAGTTCGCCCACCGCATGATCCTGCGTGAGGCCATGCTCCGGCACGGCTTCAAGCCCCTGGACAGCGAATGGTGGCACTTCACCCTCCGCGACGAACCCTTCCCGGACCGGTACTTCGATTTCCCGGTGGAATAGGCTCCGCGCGGGTGGCGTGACTTGCAAACACATAGCAAGTCACGCCCCTTTTGGCAGATGAATCCCGCCCGCGACATCTTCCTGTTCTGCCGCTTCTCCGGCCTCCGCACCAGATAATCCCCTATATATCCAATTTGTATATTCCCGGAATCTCCTGCTTTTTCCTGATGAACGTGGTCATGTAGATGGGAAGATAAGTTTTCTTCCCATCTACGGAAACATTATCGTTGCAAAGGATGATAGCCTTATTCAGGTTGTACTCCACATTGTCGAGAATGTTAGCTAGGGCATGGTGGTATTCGTAATCTTTTCCGGACTTGACTTCAATGGGGAGAACAGTGCCGTCTCCGATCTCAATGACAAAGTCTACTTCTCCCTGTTTCTTGCTATTGAAATAGTATAATCTCTCAAACCCCTGCGCGTAGAGTTCCTGTGCAACGGCGTTTTCGTAGATTGCTCCGTAATTGATGTTGACTTCGCCACTGAGAATACGGAATTGGATACCATTAGCATATTGGTAGGCAAGAAGGCCCACGTCGTTCTGGAACAATTTGAAAAGGTTACGTTGTTTGTTCAAGAGCAGCGGGATGCGCGGCTCTTCCACGTTGTACACCGGAATAGCGACGCCGGCATTCTTCATCCAAAGGAAGCTGTTTTCGTACTTTTGGAATTTTAGGTTCTTATTCAGTTCCTTTAAGATGAAGCGCTTATTTTTAGCGTTCAACTCCGAAGGGATAAGTTCGAATATCTCATCCAGGTACAGTTTTTTGTCCGGATCATATTGGGCTATGTCCTTTTTGTAGAGATTCAGGATGGCCAACTGTTCAATAGCGACGCTTTGGAGGTTATTGGTCTGGATATACTTCCAAACGGGAGCAGGCATACCACCCACAATCAGATAGAGTCGGAAAATGCGCATCATCTGTTCGTGCACGACCGGATCAACCGGAGAGGTATTATCGAAGCATTCTCGAACATGATCAATAAGAGACGGCGCGGCTCCAACGGCCAGGGCAAATTCTTCAAAGTCCAACGGATACATGGTCTTGATATCCATATACCCTACAGGCTCCGACGCGTCTTCGTCCTTCTGATGGACTTTCTCTTTCAAGTCTTCCAATTCCACACCCAACAAGGATCCGGTGAGGCCATAGCGATAACTACCCTCGTCTACCAAAAACTTAATCTTGGTCACGCATTCCGGACAGCGCTGGACTTCGTCAAAAAGGATCAGTGTTTTCCCCGGAACCAACGGCTCATCGGTGAAGGCAGTAAGACGCAAGAGAATATCCTTGGCGCTCTGTGTCCCTTGGAATATCTGCTTGGCATCAGCATTCTCAATGAAGTTGATTTCAACGTAATGCTTGAACTTCCGTTGAGCCAGGCGTCGGAAAGCGTTAGTCTTCCCCACCTGGCGTGCCCCCGTGAGCATCAAAGCTATCTTACTGTTGTCGTAAATGGCGTCAATCGCCGCGTCAATTTTCCTTGTCAGCATGGCAAATCCGTTTTTCCAAGACAAAAATAAAACTATTTGTCCGCTTTTCCAAGGACGTTTAGATGGTTTTTGTCCGTTTTTCCAAGATCGATATTGGAGAGTTGGGATGAACCTGTACTGCTCGCTGGAAGCCTTGTAAGCTGTAATAAAAGCAAAGTTAACCGCAATATTTGTGCTTAAGCCATAATTAATTATAGGTTATAGCCTTAGTACAGGGTCCCAAATGCCCAGAGAGGGAAGCCTTATCTACTGTTCAAACAGAGCCGCACTTTCATCGTGAACGCCCTTTCGATGGGCATCACCCCCAGCGTCGTGATGAAATGGACCGGTCACTCCGACTACAAGGCCATGAAGCCCTATATTGACATCGTGGATTCCATCAAAGCTAGCTCGATGGCGAAGTTTGATGAGTTGATTTGATGTTTGACTAATAACTTAAAGCACGAAAATTTGCTCTATTCTCAGCGGAAACGCTCGCATATTTGATAATTTCCGCTGAATATAGAGACATTTTTATTATATTTGTGGCGGAAAACACAAAATATTAGCCATGATTATAGGACGCGAAAAGGAACAAAAAGAGCTACTCGGCCTTCTGGACAAGGAAGAGTCTCAGTTTTGTGCAGTATATGGAAGGAGACGTGTTGGCAAGACATACCTCGTCCGGGAAACCTTCAATTACCAATTCTGCTTCCAGCATACGGGGGTCGCAAAAGGGACATTGCGGCAACAGGTGACGGCATTTCGAAACTCTCTGACAGCTGCCGGAATGAAGTGCGCCATTCCCAAAACCTGGATTGATGCGTTCGAACTGCTGAAACAGCTCATAAACGATGCTCCGGCCGGAAAGAAAGTCCTGTTCATCGATGAATTGCCCTGGATGGATACGCCAAAAGGAAACCTGATCGGAGCCTTGGAGAGTTTCTGGAACGGATGGGCAACGGCACGCAAGGAGAAAGACATCGTGCTCATCGTCTGCGGCAGCGCTACCTCGTGGATCAGCAAGAAATTGCTGAAGGACAAGGGAGGCCTCAGGGGGAGACTAACGAGCCGCATCAAGGTTGTTCCCTTCACGCTTCATGAGTGCGAACTCTTTGCTCAGGGCGCCAATCTGGTTCTTGCAAGGAAAGATATCTTGGAACTCTACATGATTCTTGGTGGCATCCCCTACTATTGGAGTTTTCTGAAGAGAGGGTTGAGTGCCGCGCAGAACATCGACCAGATGTTTTTCTCGGAGACGGCCCAGTTGCGTGACGAGTTTGACGCGTTGTATTCCGTCCTGTTTAAAAGCCCGAAGAATCACCTCAAGGTCATCGAATGCCTTAGCGACGGGAGGAAGTCTGGCATGACCAGAGACGATATACTGCGACAGAGCAAGCTCTCGGACGGTGGAACGTTCACTACCATACTGGAAGAGTTGGAAGAGTGCGGTTTCGTTCGCCGTTTCGCATCTGCCGATACTGCTGAGACGAACGCCCTATACCAACTGGTGGACAACTACACACTCTTCTATTATCTATGCATCAGGAAGAACGCCTTCAGCGATGAGCACTATTGGTCGAATACTTTCATGTCGCCGTCGCACAACACCTGGAAGGGATACGCCTTTGAGCGCGTATGCCTCCAGCATATCCGGCAGATTAAGGCCGCCCTCGGCATCTCCGGCGTCCAGACAAACGTCTGTTCGTGGTTCACTAAGGGGACGGAGAACAGGCGTGGGGCGCAGATAGACCTTGTCATACAGCGTGCCGACGGTTTCACCGACCTTTGTGAAATGAAGCACTCAACGACTGCCTTCACAATCGACAGGGATTATGCGCAGGATCTGGAGAACAAGGTTAACACTTATCGTCATTTGTCTAAGGACAAACGTACGGTTCACATGGTCATGGTCACAACGAACGGAATCGTCCGCAACAGTTATATAAACATGATCCAGAACGAGATTACGCTGGATGACCTGTTTGCAGTATAGATTTGTCGTGATGGCGGGCGAAAATTGCAATACTTTCTTCATTTTCGCCCGCTATCTCGCCATAATCACGCATAAGGTTATCGTAATTCCTTGAACTCCATAATGTCTTAGGAATCTTGGCATACTTCTATGCGAAGGCGAAGTTTACATAAAAGGCAGAATCGTCAGCAACTTGCTGATGAATTGAACGAGAGGGATCTTGTTACCGCGACCGAACTCGACACCATCAATAGCCAGGAAGCTGTTCTCGACATCCTTGATCTGATTGAAACTTTCTTAGGGGACCAAAACAATCTTGGAAGATTGTTACGATAAACCTACTTTTCGATTCGCAGTGAACCATCGTCTTCCCGGACGATGGTGTCACCTTCGTTCACTGAGACAAACCCTTCTCCCGTATCCACGGAGAGCATAGAGAATCCCATGCAGAAATAAGGCGCCAGGACCTTGTCCCCGCAGAGACGCTTGATCTCGTCGAAGTTGGTGCCGGTGTAGATGACTTTTTGCATGGGGCAAAGATAAGGAATTTACCAGCCACGACAACTGGGACACAAGCCAGCCGACCGGAGCCCCGCCTGGTCAAACCGGAGCCGAAGAAGATCCACCAGGAGATCCCCGTGGACCGCAAGGTCTGTCCCGTCGACATCCCCGAGGATATCTATCGCATCATCATGGACGAAGCGAAGGCTTCGGATCCGGCGGACTGCCTGTGGACAGAGTTGAAGGATATCCAGCACACGGCTCTTCTTCTTTTCGCCGGAATGGTCAACGACAAAAAAGAACAGGCATCCCGCAATCCTTTTGCAGAGATGCTGGAAGAAATCCATGAGGATAACGAACTGCGCAAGGAGACAACGAACCTGGAGAAGCAGATTGATCAGCTTCGCAGGGTAGTCTGGCCCCTTGAAGAAGATCAAGTGACGGTTATTCAGGCTTCAGCAGCTCTGGATGAACAACTGAACTCAATAATTGATATATCCTGGGTCATCGAGTGGACGCTAGATGATACCCGGGAACTCTTGGAAAAACTCGAAGGAAAGAAATTCACAGTTCAACTTGATGACCAATCCATCGAGGAAGTCAAAGGTATGCACAGCGAATTCTTCGCTAATGAGAAGAAGCTTATCGAGGAGTCGCACCAGAAGATGGAGAAGATTCTGTCTCAGCATCGGGAAAAACTGAAGAGAATAAAGGACGGGGAGAGCGTCTGGCTCTCCTTCAAGGCGTGGGTATGGGCAATTATTTTATTCGAAGTCTTCCTGTTGCTGTCTGGCGTTGTCGCATATTTATGTGCGAAGTCGAAGTTCACATAGTGTGCACTTCGCAAACAGAAGGGTTTTTGCAAGACTTGCAGAGATTTCATGGTCTTGAACACGGTGGCTACCTTTGCGATGAAATCAAAGAATACTCCTGTCGTTCAAAGGAAGGATGGTGGTCTACGAAACCAGTGATGGAGGTTCGAATCCTCCCGGGAGTACCTAGACGGACGCTTAGCTCAGCTGGTAGAGCATCGGTCTGATATGCCGAAGGTCACAGGTTCAATCCCTGTAACGTCCACAGAAAATCACGCTGTCGTCTAACTGGCTAGGACCTCACCCTTTCACGGTGAAGATTTACGGGTTCGAATCCCGTCGGCGTGACAAGATTGGAGCTTTGGCAGACTTGGTGTATGCGATGGACTGAAAATCCATAGAACGTGGTTCAATTCCGCGAGGCTCCGCAGACATGGCGAGCGTAGCTCAGTTGGTCAGAGCGCCGGAATGTGGCTCCGGAGGTCAAGGGTTCGAGACCCTTTGCCCGCACGATTTTGAAAGCCAACCTATTGTAAATCAATGAGTTGGCTTTTTCTTATACCAATTTGCCCCACATTTGCCCCACAGAATTAATATTTTCCTTGGTCTCTAAGGGCTTCTCTATTATCTAATCGTTCATCATTTGAACCGTATCATCAAGCAATTAAAAGCACATCTAAGACCACAATCAGTTCGCAGGCCTTTTTGATTACGGGAGAAAACACATACGGGGCTAAGTGTTGCGTATGATGATAGAATTTAGGTCAGCGAGGGCAAGTTCGGAGTTGCTCCGGGCGAGCATGTTGCCTTCTATGACATCTTCCGTTTTGAGAACGGAAAGATTGTTGAGCACTGGGATAACATCCCGACTATCCCTGCAGACGGCGAATGGGCAAATCCTAACGGAAAGTTTGGATTCTAAACCATGACCCAAGTATCGGGATAATCATAAAATGACAAACAGCTCACAGCGGATTGCTGTGAGCTGTTTCTTTATTATCATAAGCTATACGCATTGCAGGTTGACTTCACAAGACGGACCATTCTATAGGTACCTTTTTAAATCGTCCTGGCCGATGATTCCGGCATAAAGCTCGACAAGTTCCTTGGCCGGGCTTGAAAGGATCTTTTGCATAAGAACTTCTTCAACCTGGAAGAATCCCACATCAGCAGTCATGTGGACCTCTATCCTGATCGCCTTCTCACTGCCTTTTGTAATCCTGACCTTTTCAATGGAGTTGGCAGAATACTTATGGATATCACCTACAACTGATTTCTTCTTGATCTCGAGCGGTATCCTTGCCCGTCCTTTCGTCATGTCGCATCCGTCGGCAATAAGGATCAGCCCGGCTTCGAGCGAATGGATCCTTCTCGACCCCATGTGACCGATGATACCTTCAAGAGCCATGGATCTAATCATTACCCGGCGCATGAGGTTATCATCTCCCGGCAGCAATTCTGAAAGCAGACTGTCAATGATTGAATACGCCATGATTCCGGAGTACAACTCATGATCCTGCCGTCCAACGGTCATTCCGATGTCATGGAGGAAGGATGCCAGCATGACAGCCAGGACGCTGTCCTCATAACGTCCCTGCTCATTCTCAAGGCTGGTCTTCATTCCTGTTTCATGCAGGATTTTGAGCATCTTGAGTGCATTGCAGCATACTTTGCGCATGTGGACCGGACCATGGTCATTGAATCCGAGTCGGGTGATGGAGACCGTATTCGCGTAATCCTGTATCGCTTTGATCTCATCATTTTCTATCAGGAGAGATAACAACTTTGCCGGAAGATCTGTTACTTCCGGCAAGTTTCCCTCAAGAAGATTGTGCAGTTTCTGGTTAAGTGCCAGTTCCTTTGGGGATATGTTCATACTAATATACCTCTTTCGATTTTGCTGTTACCTGAAAAACATTTCCATTCCATGGAGCATCTGCCTGATCTGGTCAAGAAGCTCCTGAGACTCCTGGATGATGTGTATCGTGATAAGCTGGGTATTCAGGCTTTCCCTGTTCTGCTGGATGTTTCCTAGAGCCTCGTTTCTCTCCATTTCCAGCGTAGCTTCCTCTTCTCTTGCCGCCTTTATGATATCTGACGCAGTCTCGTGCCCGTTTCCTTCGATCAGAGTAGTCGTCCTATCGATCAGGTCCAGGACTCTCTTTCTGGTGGCCATATATTTCTCCCTGTAAGCCTCCGGAATCGGTGCGAAACCATTGCCTATATGTTCACGGACGGGGTCGTTGATTCGGTTGAGGCAGTAGAGGATCTGCTTGCATGCATTGATATTGTGGTAATACCATGAGGTCTTCGGAATGACAATCTCCTGGTCAAGCCGGCGAAGAGCGACAATCTCTCTCTTCCTCTGGCGCTTCATCTCCTTCTTCTGGTCGGCAAGCATCTCGGAGGTTCTTCGCAACGCCTTGTAGTCCTCGGTCACAAATGCCTCCGTCGAATCTCCGTAAGCCTGATATACGCGGACCATTCTCTCCGAATTACACTGGCGGATATGGGTACAGAGCAGGTCCCAGATGACAGCTTTGTCATCCTCCTTCATCATCTTATCGTAGATGGAATCAGCTTTATCCGATTCCTTGGCAGTCTTTGTGTTGCTCTTTACAAGCACAGCTATGACGATAAGGATTGCCACCATCATAACCACGTATCCACCAAAGAACATCGCACTGGTGATGACATAGCAGAGGAAGAATGCCGCACCGGCGGTAAGGAACCAACCTCCTATGACGCTCAGCACGCCGGTGATGCGGAACACAGCCGAATCCCTGCCCCATGCGCGGTCGGCGAGGCTTGAACCCATGGCGACCATGAATGTCACATATGTCGTTGAAAGAGGCAGTTTGAATGATGTTCCCAATGCAACAAGGAGTCCTGCAAGGACGAGGTTGACAGCTGCTCTGAGCTGGTCGAATGCAGCTCCGTCCTCAAGGCATATGTCATCGTTGTTGAATCTGCTGTCGAGCCATCTCTTGACACCTGCAGGCATTATGCTGTCCAGCTTCATGGCTGTCCTGGAGCTTAACCTGACGATCCTTCTGGCAACAGGGGATGATCCGAACATCTCATCACCGTCCGACTGTCTCGAGAGATCCACTGAGGTCTTCACCACATTCTGAGCCTTTTTCGAGAAGACAAGGGAAAGAACCATCACGAGACCGGCCAGGAGAAGGAAGATCACAGGTGTCCTCGCCGAGCCCTGGAGAGAGGTCATCATGAATGCCTTCGGGTCGCCGGCGCCGTTTGCGCTGTAGTTGAGGAAGGCGTCGAGGCCGGTGAGAGGCACTCCGACAAAGTTCACAAGGTCATTCCCCGCAAAGGCCATCGCGAGGGCGAAGGTACCCATCAGCACGACTGTCTTGAGGATATTGACCCTGAGCCATGCAAGGACGGTCATGACGAGTGTCATCGCCGCGAAGCATGTGCAGAGTATCAGTAACGTATTCTCGTTGATGAGCTGCTTGAGCTCAGCCGTCATGAATGACGAACCCTTCAGGCCGTTTATGAGGAGGAACCAGATGATGGCCGTTGCGCTTATGCCGCCGAAGATGATGGTCTTTGGCGATCTCTGGCTAGCAGGCCTGAACGAGAACAGGATACGTGTAAGCCACATGACAATGGTACCGAAGACGAACGCCACTGCCACACTCATGAAGATTGCAAGTATGACACTGAGTGCCTTGTCCGTGTTGATCAGGTCTGAAAGCCTCAGCAATGTGCCGTCCTCGAGAGCCATTCCCTTCGCAACCTTGATCACAGAAAGGGCAACAGCGCCGCCAAGAAGCTCGAAGACCATGCTGACGGTCGTCGAGGTAGGCATTCCATGCGAGTTGAAAAGATCCAGAAGGAACACGTCGGTGACCATCACGGCCAGAAAGATGGTTATCACATCATAGAACGAGAAGTACTGCGGTGTAAACATGCCATGCCTTGCTACATCCATCATTCCGTTGGACATGGATGCGCCGGTGAAGACTCCAACTGCCGCGATCGCAATGATTTTCTTTACGGATGCGGTCTTTGCTCCGACCGCGGAATTGATGAAGTTCACCGCATCGTTGCTGACACCGGCGATCAGGTCGAATACAGCGAGAATAAGGAGGAACGCGATGATGATCCAATAAATGATTTCCATTTCCTTCTAATTAATTGTTCAGGAATGCCAATAAAAAGAGAGTCCCTACAAATAATACCAGCAGGACGGCACGGACCGTATCGTAGATCCTGATAATTCTGTTTGCCTTTTCTTTATCCATGATTAAGTCATTCCTAAAATTTGCAGCGAAGGTATTCCTGGATTGTTAAGCGATTATTAATGCGTTGTTAAATGTTTGTTAAATGAACCGGTTTGCTGACAGAATGCTTTGGCAAAGTCTTATATTTGTAACATGGAAAAGATTCTGGTAATTGAAGATGAAGAGGACATCCGCGAAATCGTGTCATTCAACCTTGAGCACGAAGGATATTCCGTGGTGTCTGCCGCCAGTGCCGAAGATGGACTGAAACTTGCCTCCGGCAGCATAAGTCTGATTCTTCTTGATGTCATGCTGCCAGGCATGTCCGGCTTCGAAATGGCTTCTTCGCTGAGAAAGGAAGGCAACTCGACCCCGATAATCTTCCTTACGGCAAGAACAGAGGAGGAAGACCTGCTGACAGGTTTCTCCTCTGGAGCCGATGACTATATCTCAAAACCATTCTCAAAGGCGGAACTCATTGCAAGGATAAAGGCTGTCTTGCGTCGATCATCAGGCGGCAATGAGCCTGTACAGACCACATGCGGCCCACTCACCATGGACCTTGACGCGGGAACGGCGAGCCTCAATGGAGAACCTTTGGTCTTTTCCAGGAAAGAATACAATATCCTCTCCCTCCTTATCCGCAATCAGGGCAGCTATTTCACACGAAGCGATATCATCAGGGAACTCTGGACAGATGCCCCGTATGTCGTGGACAGAACCGTAGATGTCCATATCACTCACATCCGCTCCAAACTTGGGGCACATAAGGATATCCTTGTTAGCCGGACAGGTTTTGGATACAGTCTCATGTATGAAGAGAAATAGATCGTTCAGGCAGTATCTGCTGATATATCTTGCAGCGGTGGTGGGCGTGTTCGCACTTGCCGCGTCCATTTACGAACTCCGCAACGAACGGAACTACAAGAAAGTCATTCTGCAGACCAGGCTTGAAGGCTACGCCGACAGAGTTGCCTTGCTGGGTGCGGAGAATGCAAGCTTCGCGGAGGAAGTGCGAATTACTATCCTGGAAGCAGACGGAACTGTCGTCTACGACTCTGACGAGCCGGATCTGGCCAGCGACCACAGTACAAGACCAGAGATCGTCGCATGCAGCGAGGGCAACCCTGGATGGGCCATCAGACACTCCCAGACTGAAGGCCGCGATTACTGCTATCTCGCCAAGAAGAACGGTGACTGCATCATACGAGTTGCAGTTCCGTACGAGGTGGATCTCAAACATTTCCTGAGACCGAATACAATCTACATCGTGCTGGGAGTGCTGATGCTCCTTGCCGTGCTTTTCATCCTCGGACGCGCAATGCTTCGCAGCTATAAATCCCTGGAGGATGCCCTTGAGGATGTTGAAAATGAAAAACAGACCAACAAGAGACTCAAGCGGGAGATGACTCACAACATTGCTCATGAGCTCCGCACACCTGTCAGCAGCCTCCGAGGTTATCTGGAAGCCCTCGTCGAATGTGACGATATCGACGAAGACCGCAAGAAGCTCTTCACCCAGAGGGCATATCTGCAGTCTCTCCGACTGTCAGACCTGCTTCGCGACATCGGCCTGGTCACCAAGATTGAAGAGTCGCCGGAACAGATAAAGAAAGAACGGCTCAGCCTGTACGATATTGTCTCCGATGTGCTTGATGAATTCTCCGAAAAGATGCAGGCAAGGGGCATTGCCGCCAGGAACGACGTGCCCGATGACCTGGAGATTGACGGAAGTCCTAGCCTGGTATATGCCATATTCCGCAATCTTGTGGAGAACAGCTGCAAATATGCCGGAAAGAATGTGACCGTCGTCATTTCAGCCGAGAAGGCCGGCGATGAAGTCCAGGTGCGGTACTATGACACAGGCACCGGTGTCCCGGAAGATATGCTTGACAGGATCTTCGAGCGATTCTACCGCATCCCCGGCAAATCCTCCGAAGATTATCGCGACGATGTCGGCAGCGGCCTCGGCCTGTCCGTGGTCCGCAATGCAGTTGCCTTCCATGGAGGAACAATAAAAGCCGCCCTCCGCAAGGAAGGCGGCCTGGAATTCGATTTCAGCCTGTCAGAGAACTAGTTTCCATAGACCCCTGGCAGTTTTGATGCCGCCCTAGTATTCGGCGTTGTCAGGGTCGAATTCGGTCCAGCCGGACATCCAGTTGTCGGACGGGCCATTGAATGCTCCGATTCCATTGAGGCTGCCATCAGAGGCAGGGATGAATGCAGGGAGGCCATTGATTGATGTCAGTCCGAGTTCTGATGATGAACAGAACCTTCTGCTTGCATCCGAGGTAAACCAGGTTGAGGAGAAACTCTTCTGGCTTGGGTCCGTTGTCTTGGAGCCATAGTCTGTCATGAATTCATCCTTGTAGACTCCGTTGAAGTCTGAGCCCTCAATTCCGGAATCCGCAATGACAATGTTCTTGAGGACGGCCGAGGCTGAAGAATAGACAGACCTGCAGTCTCCTCTCTGATTGTCGATGATGATGCCTGCCGGCCAACCGATTGCCAAAGTGTTTTCGCAATTGAGTCTGGTATTTCTTCTCAGGTGCATTGCTGCCTGGAACACGCCAAGAGCCGAACCGTTGTTAGGGAAATGGTCGCCTCCGGTAATCTTTCCGCCATCAATCGAATCCTCATAGGTAAAGCCATTCTGGCCGATAGGACCGACAAGAGTGATATTTGAGAAATGCGGAGCAGTCATTGGCATCTTTGAGTCTCCATCAGCGTCGTTGTCACTCTCGAAGCCATTGCTCTTGGATGTATCGGCGATCAATGGATTTCTGACAGAAAGGCAGTATTGCACATTGCCTGAGAATCCGTTGTCTGTGTCGAAATCGTCATCCCAACCATGGTACGCGACCAGATGGTCACAGTTCACAGTTCCGCCAAACCATTCGAACGAGTCATCGTTGCAATATGAGACCATGATATGGTCGATTTTTGTCCCTGATCCGACTGATCCAAGAGTCAATCCGTTGATTTCCTTATCTTTCGCAAATGGGAATCCAGCATATTCGATACGGCAGTACTGGAGTTCTCCCGAACAGTCCATGTTGTCATTTCCACCATGCATGGTCCTTGGACCTCCCTCGATCTGCATTATCTTCTGGTTGTTCTGGGCAAGTCCGCATATGATGATGCCACCCCAGTCGCCAGGCATTCTGTTTCCCTTGGACTGCGCTGATGTGAATACAATCGGTGCGTCAGGAGTGCCTGTTGCATGAATCTTTCCTCCCGGTTCGACAATCAATGCCGCTGAAGTGGACTTGTCTCCCTTAATCACGGTTCCTGGAGCGATAGTAAGTTCGGCTCCGTTGCAGACATATATCCATCCCTTCATCAGGTATGTTCCCTTAGGCAGGGTGGCCTTGCCGCGGAACTCGAATTCCTGGGATCCGTCACCTATCTGTGTCCCGTTCTCGAACAGGATCGAATCAACGTCACCATTGGAAGGATTTGTTTCCTTTCCACATGCAACAACCAACGTGGCGGCCATAATGGCAGCGGCAACACCACTCAAATTGAAATTCTTTCTTTTCATCTTGTATGTAAAAAATTGTATGTAAGTGACACATTAAATGATGTTCCAGGCCTGTAGCTTTTTGTTATCTCATTCCTTGTCGCACTGGAACCGTCCATCATTGTCAGTTCTGCGGTCTGCATGAACAGTACTTTCTCGTTGAGTATATCACGTGCCGCAAACCTCAGTTCAAGCCCATGTTGAAGGTTAAATGCGACATTGAAGTCCAATGAGTTTCTCGGCATCTCGTAACTGTCGGGGACATTGGCTGAATGCTCGGAGAGTATGGCGGAACGGCCCACTCCGATCAATCTTGGACCGATTCTGTTATAGAGCAAAGCCATGGAAAACGACGACCGCGGGTGACGATAGAATACCCCGACATTTATCAGGTATGGGGACTGTCCCTGCATCGGACGGTCTTCCTCGAGGGCGTCATCCGGAAAAGTGACCCTGCTTCGTATGAGGGACATGTTCGCATTGACCGACAGTCCGTCGATGATGGCATCGAGATTCTTTCGGGCATCCAGTTCAAGTCCGTATGAATTGGCGCCAAGCGCATTCTGATAGCCATAGCACAGGTCGGTGCCTCCGGTGACTGTGTATGTCCATTCGATTGGATTTGAGAAGTGCTTGTAGAAAAGAGCGACGCTGACCTGCTCGTCTCTGGAAGGATACCACTCGTATCGCAGATCGATGTTATCCACAAGGCATGGCTGAAGGTCCTTGTTGCCTTTTACGTCTGAACCAAGGTCAAAGTCGTAATATACAGATGTTGACAGTTCCCTGAACTCCGGTCTGTTGATGCTTCGGCCATATGATGCCCTGAGCTGCTTCTTTTCGGACAGAGAGTACGTAATGTTCAAAGATGGAAATACATGCCCATACAGATATCTGAAGTCAACAGGCCGGGCCTCCGTCCTGCTCTGATTTAGGGTCAGAATCGTATATGTATGCTCATACCTGAGACCACCATACAATCTTATCCGGCCAAAAGGAAGGTCTGCGGCAAGATATGCCGAGGACTGCAGGTTCCGTCCACCATAATCGTTCATCCTGTTAGTGTAGTCGATAAGATACATACCGCCTTCGCCCATAAACTCCGGAGCCATCAAAGACGGGATGTCCATATACTGGAATCCTGATGGGAGATGACGGCAATCAGACGGATTCCACCCATAGATCTTTGATTGAGTCGAATAGGAACGCTGCTTGTATTCCACGAATACGCCGCTTTTAATAACCGGCTCATGACCGCGGAATTCGAATGGCAGGGTGACATTGACGCCTGTGGAACCGATATGCTCGATAAGATCTGTACGCTCGCGGCTTATATCGTTGCCCGTCTGGAGGTATATCTCCTCCGGGCCATCGCAGGTCTTCATCCATATACGTCTGTCGGGCTGGTTCTTGCCGGCATACGCATATCCTGCATTCCACTCGACAAGTATTTTTGAAGGCAGGTCATGCGAGCCTGAAAGTTGTGAACTGAAGATGTTCCTGCCGTTCGAATTGTATTCTGCCTGGGCGAAAGGCCAGCCCTGTGCGTTGCTGAGTCCTTCACGTTCAGTATAGCTTGTGTTGCCTATATGATTGAAGAGGTTGTTCCATCGGATTCTGTCCGTGCCGTCAGGAGATATAAGGCACAGATTCATCATGGCGTCAGCTCTCATTTTTCTCTGGAACTGGTTATCGATGGCATGCCTGAGGTACAGGCTCCTGTCGTTGTAAATGTCATACGTGCCGAACAGGTTGTTCTCCATATTATTGATAGTCCTGCCTGAACTGCTGATGCTTGATGATGCGAGCATTGACAACGAGTAACCGGCAGGTGCCCAGACATGAGATATGCTGCCACCTAGATTCATATCAGGAATCCTTGCCCCATCCTTTATTGTCCAGCCATCCTTTCCTGCCTTTTTGAACTCAGATGCGATATAAGTCGTGTTGAAACCGCTTCCAATGTTGATCGTCGCACTGTTTTTCTCCGGGACATCTTTTGTATTGACCATCACGAAACCGCCCGAGAAGTCTGCAGGGAACTCGGGAGACTGGGATTTGACGACCATGAGGTTGTCAATCTGGGAAGATGGGATTATGTCGAACGAGAATGCGCGGCTGTCAGCCTCGGTGGATGGTACGGAGGCATTGTTGATCCACACATTGTTATATCTCTGGCTGAGACCTCTGACCATCACGAATCTGTCTTCGATGACGGATATTCCTGGAATTCTTCGGACTGCCTGTGATGCGTCCTTGTCCTGTGCCAACGCAATCTGCTGCGAAGAAACTCCGCTCATAACCACCTGGGCTTCCTTGATCTGGGCATAGACCGCCATGTCGTTGTTGTGTCCTGCTCGTGCCGTTACCATGGCATCGCCAAGCTGCATCGTGTCTTCTTCCAGATCTACATCCAGAACGGAATCACCGGAGATCTTCCGGTTCTCCACTTCCAGAGTCCTGTATCCGAGATACATGAAAGTGAGATTGTATGTTCCGGCTTTAATGTTGGGGAATGAATAATTACCGTCCGTGTCAGAGACTGCAGCATTGTCTCCCAGCTTGACAACAACTCCCACAAGGGCTTCTTCTGTCTGCGAATCCTTTATCTGTCCTCGCAGAGAGTCTGCATAGGACGCAACACCCTTGATGCTGAACAATGAAATAAGCAGGGCTACTCTTATATTGCGTCTTAGATTGTCTTTCATTACGTCTTTCTGTTTTCGACGCAAAAGTACCGGTACGATGTTAACGCATTATTAAAGCCCTGTTATCCTTTTGTTAAATGCGACATGCCGCCTCCCAATGGAAGACGGCATGTTGATCCGGATTGACTATTTAGATGGAATTCGGTTACTGATAATGTCCCGATGCAGATACGACCACGACTGTCACTACGTCATCATGGATGGAGTATACCAGCCTATCCTTCCTATTGATTCGTCTGGACGGAATTACAGTTTGTTTACCCGCATAAATATCACATTCAAACAAGCTATCTTTCAAGAATCTGCTTACCTGCAGCGTTTTTGTTGCAAGTCTTAGTCTACATCTGCCATCTTTTGTAATAGACGATCAGCCAGATCAATCTTCAGTTCCCGCTCCTCGTCCGTAGCTGTCCTCTCCAGGTAGTCCGAGACTTTGATGTTCAGCGCAGGGTACTGACGTGCTTTGTCGCGCCAGAAAACGTAGGCATCGATATCGGGGAAAGCGACGACGTTGCGGCCTTTCAGGACAAGGAGGCGGTCGTTGAACTGATGCTTGCCACCAGTGGCGATCCAAAGGTAATCAGGCATGGCGGCAGCGCAGATGACTGCGGTCTTTTCTGCTTCGACAAGCGCAACTGGTTTGCCTGGGTATAGCACGAGCAGATGCTCGCCGAACAGACATTGCGTCAACTCCCACATATCGGGGAGTTGATGCAGTGACTTGAGACGGCTATGCACCCACATAGCCTCCGGAACGGAGCCGTCTTTGATGCGATGTCCCGTTTCCGGATTGTACGGTATTATCTTGCCTGTACGGATGCAGCCATGAATGTCTATCTGGTAGAAGACAGTGAATCCATCCTTAGTCGTACCAATCCGGTAGAGTTCCATCATTGACTTCGCAGTTTCTTCATCGAAGATTCTGGATGGAAAATCCTCTCGAAAGTGACCCTATCGTGGTCCTCAAAATTGACCCACCCCCTTCCTTCAATTCGTCGAAAAAACAGAAGCAGGCTGAAGTGACAAAAAACCACTCCAGCCTGCTTTCTATTTAGGTTTTTCCTTTCAGCTAAGGCGGGTCACTTTCGAGGACCAGAGTGGATCACTTTCATAAGACCACAACCGGGTCACTTTGCGCAGGAATCTCCATATAATAACATATCCGGGTAACATATTTCAAAAAAAGTTTTCCCTAGTGTGCCCAGGGGCATTTTTTCGCACCTCTCGTCTGCAAATAAAAACGGCGTTGCAGGATAGTGGTTGGGGCTTTTTTCATTCTTTTCGCTATTTTTGTAATGAAAAGACTTTCTCCATGTCAGACTTCTTATCAAAAGAGGAACGTTCTGTTCGAATGTCGCGTATTCGTTCCGTCAACACAAAGCCGGAGATTCTTCTGAGGCGCGGTCTGTGGCAGAACGGGTTCCGCTATCGTGTGAATGATAAAAATCTTTCAGGAAGGCCCGACATTGTGTTGCCGAAGTATCGGACGGTCGTCTTCGTACACGGTTGCTTCTGGCATGGACATAAGGGGTGCAAAGTCTACTCTGTTCCCAAAACTAACACAGAGTTTTGGTTAGCCAAGGTTGCCCGGAACCAGGAGCGGGATCAGGAAGTCTGGCGAAAGCTGGAAGCTAAAGGCTGGAGCGTGATCATTGTCTGGGAGTGCCAGCTGAAAAAAGCCAACCTTGAAGAAACCATCAACCGGGTATCCGGAGAGATTGTCCGGAACGGGGAAACCTATCGAGCCGCCAAAGAAGAGAGAAGAAAAGCCCGGGAAGAATACCGACGGGAGAGAAAGGCCCGGAAAGAAAGAGAACAATCTCTCTTGGAGGAGGTGAAATCCCTATAACCCTTTTCCCTTAACTCTTCTCTAAAAGTCGCTCGCCTGCGGACAACTTTTTATGGGCCATTTTTAGCGTTTTTGGGATATTTTTTGGGATACTTTTTACTAAAAATGCCCTGCAGGGCGTTCTGCAAGGCATTTCAGCGGAGAGGACGAGATTCGAACTCGTGATACGGTTACCCGTATGCAGGTTTAGCAAACCTGTGGATTCAGCCACTCTCCCACCTCTCCAATCGTACCCTTCGGTCGGTTTCCAAACTTGGAATTCTCCGTGTTGGGACGACAAAGTTACAACAATTTCTTTGTTTTGCAATTATTTTTGGTTCTTCCGGCAGAGGGGGTGGGGGTGGAAGGGCGGTAATCTGCCGCCATCCGGCCGGGCGGGTGCTGAATGGCCGTGACCTAGGGGCACCGAAAATCAGGGCCCCTTTTCAGCTTTAAAACTTA
>Ga0247611_10004846_pt1 | contig 18325 bp, 13 predicted proteins | sample 177DNAGHGhighgp2_FD_192422 | JGI IMG/M metagenome (GOLD analysis project Ga0247611, IMG submission 192422) | Sheep rumen microbial communities from Palmerston North, Manawatu-Wanganui, New Zealand - 1770 DNA GHGhigh gp2 | ecosystem: Host-associated > Mammals > Digestive system > Stomach > Rumen... | reverse complement strand
CGGCGGACCCATTTTTTCGACCATCGTGCATTTCAGAAAATGGAAGAGCCTTGGTTTCTTTTTCGAGTTGGCTGCCGTCAATGTTGCAATAAAGTTTTTGTTTAGGACTCTGGACAACAGCATTGATTGGACTGAGTTCCCTCTTTTGGCTCCACCTGCGGTTATCTTCTCATGGGTGATTCATGTTTGCGTCATGGGGAAACTCGGTGCCTGGAGAATAAAGGCCTATATACCCAAATACAATGTAAACGAATACCGCCGTCGCGAAAAGATAGGCGTCATTCTCGGCTTGATCTTTTTTATTGTTATGGTCACCCTGGAAATTTTGTTTACCCTGTGGAAGTTGCGATGAAGTTTGTATGTGTGCTTGCGCTTCTGGCCTCGCTCGCGATGGCGCAGAGTGAGGATCCGCTTCTCGGACAACCTTTTACAATCTATTCCTTCGAGGCGGGAGACAGCGCCCAGTACCATGCGACAGTTGTGCGGTATGTAGGTCCGCAGACGGAAAATGTTCGCAAGGCGGCCGTTCTTTATATCCATGGATTCAATGATTATTTCTTCCAGCGTGAACTTGCCGAAAAGATGGATTCGGCGGGCTATGCCTTCTATGCAATAGACCTGCACAAGTACGGGCGCTCGTACCGCGATGGTGAAGTGATGGGAGAACTTCACGATATCCGGGAATACTATGCCGAGCTTGATACGGCAATTGCGTTTGTTCGTAATACAGAGGGGGATTCGGTACCGCTCGTGATGCTTGGACACAGTACCGGCGGACTTATCGCGTGCCTTTACGCGGCAGACCGCGACAACGGTGCTGGCCTTGCGGCCATCGTGCTCAATAGTCCGTTCCTGGAGATGAACTACGGCTGGCCGATGCGTAAGATTGTCGTTCCCGTGTTTTCTGCAGTGGGCGCGTTGCTGCCGGGTTTGAGAATCCCGCGAAGCATTAACGAGAACTACGACAAGAGTCTTCTGAAATCTGATTTTGGCGAGTGGGAGTACGACTCGAAATTGAAAGTGCGCGGGAGCCTCCCGATAGACTTTGGCTGGCTCCGTGCCATCCATCAGGGGCATGCGCGTGTGCAGGCCGGCTTGCGGCTTGTGCCGCCGATTCTAGTGATGCATAGCGGCTGCAGTTACCGCGATGACGACTGGAGTGAAGAATACTCCCATTGCGATGGCGTGCTGAATGTGGAACATATCCGCGAATATGGCCGGAATCTCGGGCCGAGCGTGCAACTCGAAGAAATCGAGGGCGGCCTTCACGACCTGTTCCTTTCGCATTTGCCGGCCCGCGACAACGCCTACAGGAAGATGTTCGAATTCTTGGATAGCAGGCTCTGATTTGCGTACTTTGAAATGCTATAATTCATAGTGCTTTCAGGTGAAAGACGAGGTTACGATGATTATTGATTTTAAAGGAATGGAAACGACGGTGCTGCCGAACTTCAAGGGCGGCGAGAAGGAATACAAGGCCAAGATGTACTTTGACGGTACGACGCGCATTATGCACGGGACACTCGAGCAGGGTGCATCCATCGGTTTCCACAAGCATGAGACTAACAGCGAGATTATGTTCTTTGTAAGTGGCAAGGGCAAGGTGCTCTTTGACGACGGCGTGGAATACGTGGAAGCGGGCCAGTGCCACTTTTGCCCGAAGGGCCACAGCCACAGTCTGATTAACGAGAGCGAGGAACCGCTCGTGTTCTACGCGTGCGTTCCGGAACTTGGATAAAATAAGATTTGAGATTGCCACGGTCGTAACATCGGGTCGCGGAAAATCGGGTCGCGAAAATTTAAAACGGAGTAATACAAGATGTCAAAACTGATGCGTTCTATTTCGGGTATCCGCGGTATCGTGGGCGATACCCTCACCCCGCAGGTGCTCAAGAGCCATGTGCGCGCCTTCCTCGAGATTACGAAGGCGAAGCGCGTTGTTATCGGGCGTGACAGCCGCCCCACTGGTGATGCCATCGTGCAGTTTGTCGCGGGCATCTGCCGCCTCTCTGGCGTAGATGTTGTGGACGTTGGTCTTTCGACGACGCCTTCGGTGGAACTCCTGACGGTGCATTTCAAGGCGGACGCGGGCATCATCATTACTGCAAGCCACAACCCGCTCGAATGGAACGCTCTCAAGTTCCTCAACAGCAAGGGGCTTTTCCTCGGGCCTGACGACGTGAAGAAACTTTTCGAGCTCGCCGATGCAGACAACTTCAGCTATCCTGACTACCGCACAATGGGCAAGTACGAGGTGGCTCCGGATGCCGACGGCATTCATATCGACGGCACGCTCAAGATTCCGTTTGTGGACGTGGAAGCAATCCGTGCGAAAAAGTTCAAGGTGGCCGTGGATGCCGTGAATGGCGCGGGCAGCTACATTGTGCCGCGCTTGTTGGAACAGCTTGGCTGCGAAGTGGTGCGCGTGCATTGCGAACCCGACGGCACGTTCCCGCGCGGTGCGGAACCGATTCCCGAGAACCTGGGTGACCTGCGTGAAGCCGTGAAGAAGAACGGCTGTGCTCTCGGTTTTGCGGTGGACCCGGATGCGGACCGCTGCGCCCTCGTAGATGGTTTAGGACAAAGTATCGGCGAGGAATACACGCTCGCGATTGCGACCGAAGAAGTGTTGAGCCAGAAGAAGGGTAGCGTCTGCGTGAACCTTTCGACGAGCCGCATGAACGAAGATGTCGCTACGAAATATGGTTGCAGTTTCAGCCGCGCGAAGGTGGGCGAAATCAATGTGAGCCTGCAGATGATTGAGAATGGCTGCGTCATTGGTGGCGAAGGTAACGGCGGCGTGATTCTGCCGGCGCTTCACTACGGGCGCGATTCCCTGGTGGCGGCAGCGCTGGTGCTCAGCTGGATGGCCCACCATGACGGCGGTCCCGAGAAGTTTGTCGCGGAAAACCCTGCCTACGTGATGCCGAAGAAGAAGTTCGAACTCGGCGACAAGAAGGTGGCGGACATTTTGCCGAAGGTGAAGGCGGAATTCGCCGGCTGGAAGAGCGATGAGCGCGACGGACTTTGGCTCGGGAGCGAAAAGTCCTGGGTGCATGTGCGTGCGAGCAATACTGAGCCTGTTATTCGCGTGATTGCTGAGGCGCCTACAGCGGAAGAAGCTGAGTCGCTTTGTGCAAAGGTCGAAAAACTTATTTAGCGACCGTTCTATATTGTGTATACAAAAAAGCCCGCCGCAAACGCAGCGGGCTTCTTGCTTTCTTTTTAGGTAGAAATCAGCAGTATGGCGAGTACCTGGCCGCTCAATATGCGTAGCAGCATGGTGAGCGGGTAAACGGATGCGTATCCGATGTTCACGGCTTCGCTATCGGCTTGGCCGTTTGCGAAGGCGAGTGCGGGCGGGTCCGTGGTGGCGCCTGCGAGCACGCCGCAGAGCGAGAGGTAATTCACCTTGAATACCAGGTGCCCGACGGTTGCGACAATGGCAAGCGGCACGAAGGTGATGAGCGCGGCGAGGCCCATATAGTAAATTCCGTCGCCATTCAGCAGTACGTCGAAGAACTTGATGCCTGCATTGAGGCCCACGCAGCTGAGGAACAGGGTGAGCCCGAATTCGCGGAGCATGAGGTTTGCGCTGTTCGCCATGAAGAAGTTGAGCGGGCCGATTTTGCGCTTGCGGCTCAGGAGGATCGATACGATGAGCGGCCCACCTGCAAGCCCGAGTTTTAGCGGGGTAGGCATTCCCGGGATGGCGATAGGAATGCTGCCAGCGATGACCCCGAGGAAAATCCCGAGGAATGCGGGCAGGATTTCGGGGTGGTCAAGTGCGGTAAGCGAATTGCCGAGTTCCTTTGCGGCGGCCTCGATGCCTTCGGCGGTACCGACAAGCAGAAACTTGTCGGCGAATTTTATGCGCATGTCCAGCCGGCCAGTGAACTTGAAACCGCTGCGGACAACCCGGCTCACGTTCACGCCGTAGCGATCGGCAAGGGCGAGCGCGCCGATGGTTTTGCCGAGCACCTTCTTGTTCGTGACGAGAACCGTCTTGACCAGAATAGTGCGACCGCTATCTGCTGCGGTTTCCTTAGTAATGGGGGTCTCGAGGCGCCTGCCGATAATCTTTTCCATAATGGCGACGGCCTCGGGCATGCCCACGATATGCAGCTTGTCGCCTTCCTGTATTACGGTCTTCCCGTTCGGGGTGAAGATATCGCTACCGCGCATTAGTCGCGTGACGACGACTCCGCTCGAAATCAGGTCGGGAATATCTTTCAGCAAGGTCCCGAAGAGGTTTTTGTTTTCGACAGAGAGGCTGCACGATTCGATTTCCTTGGTGTTCGCTGCGATATCGGCGGCGTAATCCTTGGCGGCCTTGTCCGGGTTCTGCCTGAAGATAATGCGCACGAGGAGCATCACGAGAATAATGCCGATGACGCCGAAAGGATATGCAACAGCGTACCCGATACCCGTAAGGGAATTGTCCACCCCGGCCGCGGCAAAGGCTGAATTTGCGGCTCCAAGGGAGGGCGTGTTCGTGACTGCACCACAGAGCATCCCGATGAGCACGGGTACGTTGTTATGCATATCCGTTAAGAAGTACAGGCAAAGCGTGACAGCGACGCCGAGGAACACGATGCTTGTCGAAAGTACATTGAGCACGAGCCCGTGGCGACGAATGGAATCCATGAATCCGGGCCCTACCTGCATGCCGATGGTGTACACGAAAAGTATCAGGCCGAATTCCTGGATAAAGTGCAGCACGCTGCCATCGACGCGCAGGCCGATGTGCCCGAGGCCGATGCCCACGAAAAGTGCGCCTGCACCCCCGAGGCTTATTCCCTTGACCTTGACCTTGCCGAGCATGAGCCCGAGAGCCGCGGTAAGCGCGATGGCGAGAACCTGTTGCGCGACGGAGGGTTTTACGAATAAGTCAATGAGCCATTCCATGGCTGAACCCTACTTCTTGATGCACCTGACCGGGGCGTCGATGTTCTTGTTGAAGTGCTCGAAGGTGTATGCCGAATCGGTCACGCGGACCATGTAGGCCCTGGAATCGTCGAAGGCGTCTGCGGTCCAGAAGCTTGCGGTTTGCCCGCGGTCGGCGAACTTTCCGTCGTAGTACTTGAATCCGGCAAACTGCAGGTTGAAGGAATCCTTGTTCTTGAGTTCTGCGACGGCCTTGCCTTCAAAGGCGGCCTTGAAATCTTCGCGGGTCGGCAGCCCCCAGCCCAAGGGGCATGCGGAACTCATGGCGGCATCGAAGGAATACAGGCGCCCTTCCGTTTCGCAGTAGGCGTGATTGTTGTCGTAGCAGATGCTAGAATCGGGGGTATAGACGGCGAGGTTTTCGGCCATCCAGGTGTTGCCACCCATGACGATGGTGGAGTAGGTCTTTTCGGGGCATTCGAGCTTGTTGGCGCCCTCGACAAAGGTGCAATTGCGGTTGTCCTGGCAGGCGATAAATGCTGTGGCTGCGAGGATGGTGATGGTGGCAAAAGCCGTGTTCTTAATGTGCTTCATAAATAACTCCTGTGTTTTTCGACCGTAAAGGTAGCAATGGTAATTGATAATGACTAATGCATTATTTATATTTAATTCATCACTTTTAGTTATGGATTGCGTGAGGTAAGAAAATAGTATGGAACTGACACATCTCAAATACTTCCTGGAAGTCGCCCGTACGCAGCATGTGACGCAGAGCGCGCATAACCTGTGTATTGTGCAGCCGGCGCTTACCAAGGCCATCCACAAGCTCGAAGAAGAAATAGGTGTTCCGCTGTTCAAGATGAAGGGCCGAAACATCGTGTTGACAGAATATGGTAAGTATTTCCACGAACGTGTGCAGCCCCTTTACGAAGAAATCGGGAGGCTCCCGCAGGAACTGCGCGACATGGCCAGCGACGATGCGGTGAAGATTCGCCTGAATGTGCTTGCGGCATCTTCGTTGATTACCTCGGCGGTGATTGCCTACAAGCGCCTGCACCCGGAAATCAGTTTTGACCTGAGCCAGAACGAAAGTTCGACCATGTACGATATGCGCGTTTCTACGTTCGCACATGTGCGCCTTGCAACTACCGACGATGAGGCCGCTTGCAGTTTCGAGGAAGAAATTTTCCTTGCCGTCCCGAACGTGGATCAGTACAGGAAAATGGATGCGATTTCACTTTCACAGATGAAGGGCGAAAAGTTTATCGGGCTTGCGGGTACAAAGCAGCTGCGCAATATATGTAACGAGTTCTGCCACGATATCGGCGTGCAGATGGACGTCTCTTTCGAGAGCGACAATACCTCGGCTATTAAGGATGCCGTGGCGTCGGGCATAGGCGTGTGCTTTTGGCCCGAGTACACTTGGGGCCGTGTCGAAAAACGCAAGATTCGCCTGCTAAAAATTGTGGATGCCCCGTTCCGGCGCGAACTCCTCGTGACCATGCGGAGGAACAAGGCCGACAACCGCAATACGGAACATTTCTACAAGTTCCTAGTCATGTACCTGAAGAAACACTTCCGCCACCATCGATAGGCGGTTTTACAACTCAATTCCCGTGTCGCGCTCGATGACTGTTTCGCAGGCGGCCTTGAACGTCTCGGGTGTCGCGACGATGGTCACGGAATGCTTGGCGCGGGTAATGCCGGTGTAGAGGATTTGACGGTTGAGGAGCGGGTGCTCGGGCCTTGTCGGTATGAACATCAATACATTGTCGTATTCGGAGCCCTGCGCCTTGTGGATGGTAATCGCAAATGCGGTTTCGAGTACATTGGGCGCGAACTGGTATTCCGGATAAAAAACGAACCCTCTGTTGCTTTTGAACAAGATGAATTTTTCCCCGTTGCCTTGGGTAAAGAGAATTCCCGTGTCGCCATTGTAAAGCTTGAAACTGCTCTGGTTGCGGTTGAGCATTATAATCTTGCTGATGGGCGCTCCCTTCGCTTTCGAAAGCAGGAGGCGTTCTATTGCATCGTTGATGTTCTGGACGCCCGCAGGCCCCGACCGTTCTGCGGAGAGGATGCGTGCCCGCGTGCAGAAGTTCCAGACGCGCTTCAGCAATTCATCTTGGTTGGGCTTGTTCGGTACGACCTGCGCGGCAAACTCCACGAAGGAGTCCAGGTACTCGCTGGCCCACTTTTCGAGGATTCCCTGTAGCTGTGCGGATTTTTCGCGGGTATCCAAGTTCAGCAATTGCACTTCGCTGTGCATGTCCCATTCGCTTGGCGAAACAAATGTGCATGGAGACTGGCTAAAATCGAGTTTAGCCAAGTGTCCGATGGCCGAGTTCTCGTTGAATCGCCTTGAGACGGTAAGCTTGACGGTGGAATCGGCCTTAGATTCCAGAAGTTCGCCGAGTACGGCGCCTGCATCGACGGAAGGCAGCTGGTGTGCATCGCCCAGGAGGAAGACTCGTGCGCTATGCGGTAGGGCTTGCAAGAAATTTGCAAAAAGCGTCAGGTCGATCATGCTCGATTCATCGATAACGAAAACGGAATTTTCCGGGAAGCGGTTTTCGGAGTTATAGATGAACTTGTTGTCGTCGGGCTTGTAGCCCAGCAGCCTATGGAGCGTATAGGAATCTGCGTTCGACATCTTGTTGTAAATGACGAGGTTCGTTTCGAATTCGTCGGCACCAATCAGGTTTACGGACTGCTCGATGCTTTCCTTCATGCGGTCGGCTGCCTTGCCGCTGGGAGCCGCAAGGTAAAGGGGCGCCTGCAGGTGCTTTTCGGAATTCAGATAGAGTTCACGGAGCAAGAAGAAGGTGACTGTTGTCTTGCCGGTGCCCGGCCCGCCTGTGACAATCAGGTTTTCTTGCCTGCCGCGAATTACGGCCAGAGCCTGCTCCTGTTCCAACTTGATTCCGTCCCCTTGCGGGCCACGCGTGATAGATTCGACGGTCTGGATGCACTGCTGGATTTCAGATTCATTGCACGGAACGTGGTTGAAAAATTCCTTGACCTTGTCTTCGACGATGACTTTTGCGAAATAGTATTTGGAAGGGTACAGGAATCCGTTCTGCAGTACGAAAGGTTTCTGATAGAAAGAAGTGGCGTCCGGTGCGCTGTCGACAATATTGCCGTAGGCGCCCTGCTTGATGGAAACGGCTCCGTTCACGATGAATTCCGAGAACTGCTCGAAATCTGCAATGCCCAGGTTCTGCATTTTCTTGCTAATCGCCTGGCGCAGTGGACCTTCTTCGACGGAAATTCGCGTGTCGCCGTCGCTCTGCTTTGCAAGCAAAAGGGCAAACAGGTTTAGCGCATCCTGGTTCAAGTTCTTCTGGACGCCGGTCAAGAATTTGAGCAACCGCGCCTGGAGCGAAGATATTCCGCCGCATTCGAGCAATGTGTTGATGAACGTATCACGCATCAGGCGATAATCTCCCTGTAAAGTTTTTCCAGTTCTTCGAAGGAGCCGAATGTACTTGCCACTATGCCGCTATTTTCGTTTGCGCGGCAACCCCTGAAGAACACGTAGTAGATGCCGCCAAAGTAGTTGTCGAATATTTCCTGCTCGCTCATTTGCGGGTAGAACGATTTTAGCCAGCGGATTAGCACGTAGGAATAGAGAACCTGTTGCACGTTGTAACGGCGCAGGAGCATCTGGTTCTTCATGGCGGGTTCATCATATGTATCGATATAGTCCGATTTCCAGTCCAGAATGCAGTAACGCCCGTTTCGCTTGAACAGAAGGTCCATGAAACCCTTGCAGTACAGGTTTATCACTTCCTTTTCGTGCGCGGATTTTAAATCCATAAAGAAGAGCATTTCGCTCCGGCGAGAATCGTTTGCGATTTCATTAAGGCTAAAGGCGTCTTGTTTTATGGAATTGCCTTTGATAACGGCTAGGCTTGCGTTGAGCGTATTCCAGACAAACGCGATGGTTGTATCGAGCCAGTCGGGGTGGGAATCGATATCCAGCGATTCGTGCAAGAAGGAGGTGACAATCAGTTCCTTGAATGCAGAGTCCTGTTTTAGTGTTTGCAGGTCTGCCTGGCCAATTTTTTGGAAATCGACGAGTTCGAAAATCTTGTGCAGCGCGTTACCGAGTTCTGCACCGCGCGGGTATGTACTTGTGTCCTTCGCGGTGCGTACGGCGCCATCGCCTTCGTCTTTTTGCAGGCGGCCTTCGTCGGTTTCTTGTTCTTGCGTGCCGTGTGCGATTTGCGAGTACGACGTAGAATGCGGAAAACGCCCCCAGACCTTCCAGGCGGCCATCTTTTCTGCCAGCTTTTGGGCGTCAACTTGGCCTGCATCTTTTTTGCCGTTGCCCATGATATCTAGAATCTGGGAGATTCGCGCCTTTACGTTCTCGACAGGCTTTTCCACAAGGCGCTCGTAATACAGTTCCTGGTTTGTGCTGTTTTGGCAAAAATCGTCCATGGTTACAGAAAGCCAGGTCATCTCTTTCTTGCGCTCTTGCGGTTTGCCGTCGGCCCTCTTTTTCATCTTTGCAAAGCGGGGCATGATAAGCATGTGCGTTGCGCGAGTAAATGCGACATAGAACAGGCGGCGCCATTCTGCTTCTGTTTCGCGCCTTGAAAGGTCCTTTGCGTCGTCGTCAAAGCTCAGGTTCCGTTTGGAATCTGTTTCGGAATGCACCAGATAGGGCCCTGAAGAACCGATATGCCCGCGTTCGCCTGCGACAGAAATGACAATCGGGTATTCAAGTCCTTTTGATGCATGGATTGTCATGGTTTGGATGACATCGAGGTCAGTTCCCTTCGCGACGATGCTGGAATCCTTCAGCGCGCTTTCGGAATGCGTGACAAGGGCGTCCAGGTGGCGGACCAGTTCTTCGAGCGAACAGTTGGTCGTGTAGAGGTATTCGACGGCGTAATCCCCGATTTGGCGAATCTTGTTTAGACTCTGGAGATTTTCTGGCTGGTAGAGTTCACCCATGTTTGGGGCTTCTGCGTAAATGCTTTCTTGCAGTTCGGCCCACCGGCGTGATTCTGCAAGCGCATGCCACTTGGCGAATGTGGAAATCTCGTCAATGCTCTTTTCGCCGGCTGTGAGGGCGTTTATGTAATCCAGGTCCCTACCCCAGAAGTCTGTCAGCAATGCGGCGTATAGAAGGTTGCGGTTCCTTTCGGAGTAATTGTCGACGTCGATTGCCTTGAGTAATGCGCTCCATTCGGCGCATTCCCTGCTGGTAAACAGGTTTTCGTCTTTGTAGCGCAAGAAGGGGAGGCCGACTTTGCGCAGTTTGTATTCGACATGCTCGAGTTCGGAACGGGTACGTGCCAGAATCGCGAAGTCCGAGAACTTCACGTTCCGCAATTCGTGCGTTTCTTTGTCGGGAACTTGTAACCTGGTGTGGGCGCCGTCGAAGGTGCAAAAATCGATGATATTGCTAACGACTATTTCGGCATATTCCTTCGGATCGATGTCTTCGTCACTAATCCAGAAGGGCTTTACGGGTTTCCCCTTGTATTCTGCATTGGGTTTCGGTTCTGGCGGGCAGTCGGACGGCGTAAAATCGAGATGGAAATGCGGGCTCGTTTCGAATAGCGTGTTGCAGGCATCTATCATTACGTCGCTGGAACGCCAGTTGGTGGCAAGTGCCTTCCCGTGCCCGATTTCGGAGATGGCCTTTTCGTAGACGCTGAGGTCGGCGCCCTGGAATGAATAGATGGATTGCTTGGGGTCGCCTACCACCAAAATGTGGTGCTGACCATCGTCTGCTTCTACAAAAATCTTTTTGAAGATGTCCCACTGGAGCGCGTTCGTGTCCTGGAATTCGTCGATGATGGCGTACTTGAACTTTTGTCGGAGGGAGCGAATCAGGGGAGAATTTTCGACCATGACGGCATTGCGCACGTTTCGAATCATGTCGTTAAACGACTGAATCTTCTTGGTGCGTTTTTCCTTTTCCCATTCCCTGTACAATCGCGGAATATAGGTGAACAGGCATTTCTGCAAAAGGAGTGCGTCAATTCCCTTTTTGGAGTCGAGCAGGCTCTTGAAATCGACAATAGTCTTTAGCGCGGTTTCAAAGTCGCCTTGCGGCTCTTCGATATTGATGCGGAATATGGTCCCGCTATAAAGTGCCTTTCCCTTGCGCCATTCCTTGATGGCGTTTAGCAAATCCTTGGCGGTCTTGCTCTTGGTGACATGCTGGTCTGCGTTACTTTGCAGAACATGGACCGCTGCTGCAAAAATTTCTACGAGCAGCAGGTCTTCGTAGTTCTTGGCTTCGCTTATTTTGCCCAACTCACTGTAGGCAAGTGGCGCATTGCCCGCAGTGATATCGGAATCGGGCGGGAGCGTAATCGTTTCGGGAATGTATGTCTGTATGGCACTCTTTAGGAGTGCAGAAAGGCTAGCTACGTTGCCTTCGCTCTTTAGGAACGTGATAAAGAGTTCTTCGTGAATCCAGTTGTCGCGAATCAGTTTCTCTATCAGGTCCTCGACGGCGCTCTCGTCAATCATCTCTTGTTCAAATGGGACGCTTGCTTCGTATGCAAATTCTGCAGAGACTTTTTCGCAGAAGGAATGGATGGTGCCGATGGGGGCGCTATGGATATCGCGGAGCGCCTGTTGCAACATGGCGTTCCCTGGTGCTTTCAGGGACTCCTCTTCGATTTTTTTGCGGATGCGGTCCTTTAGTTCGCCTGCCGCCTTTTCGGTATAGGTGACGATAAGGATCTGGTCGAGTGTGAGGCCGTTTAGAACGAGCCGCGCGACAACCTGCTGGATGGTGTATGTCTTGCCGGTTCCTGCAGAAGCGGCAATGAACAGGTTCTCATCTTCCTTGAACTCATTGATGTTGAAATTATCCATTTTCACCACTCCAGATGGGCGCAAGAAGTTGAGTCTGTTCCTTGATGGCAGTAATCCATTCTTCCTTGAAATTGTCTATCGAGAATCCCGAGAATTTTTCCGGGGCAAACAGGTTTTTCCCGTCAAAGTATTCCCATGGGCCATTCTGGGATGTCAGTTTGTAGCGGTAATCTGCAAAAGACTGGATTTGGGCGTCATCGAGCAATTGTAGCGGGGCGCATTTCCCATATTTCTGGATGAAGGCGCGGTCGAACATCTCTTCCAGTAACAGTGAAGCGTCCGTAGGCAGTATCGCAAATGAGATCTCTTGTGGGGAATCGCTGGAGCACAGGTAGATACGGAGGATGAATGTTTCCGCAGACTCTTTTGTAGAACTCGATGCTGCCATAAGGAGTGCGTCGAGAAACATCTTGACAAAGTCTGCGGTGGAACCGCCGTTCTTCTTTACCGTGAAAAGGATATGCTTGTGTTCGTCTAGCTGCGAATACCAATCCAGCGTGGTCGTGAGCGTCCAGAGGTGGGCACCGTTATTCAAGATAGCTTCGCGCTTTTCCTGATAGGTTGCTGGAATCAGGAAGTCGCCGCGCTGGATTTTTTGCGAAATGTCCATTGCTAGGTCGTTGTATTTCTGCTGGACCATTTCTCCGAAGATTCCGTTCGGGAACTTCCTTTTCAGAATCCATTCCTGTTCCGTCTTTGTGTACCCGCTGAAATCTTCGCTCAATATGGAATGGACAAATTCCTTGAGAAGTTTCGACTTGTCGTATGCCTTCAGGTCGATGGGTTCAAAGAGTTCCTTTTCTGGGTTTTCTTCGATGGAAGGCAGGCGTACGGATTTCGCCAGCTGGAAACGGAACGGGTCGTCAAAGAACATCTTGAGTTCCCGTACAGTAACCTTGTCCGGGAGTATTATCGGCTTGCCTTCGGGCTGAATATCCTGCGGGTTATTTGCGTTGTCGCCGGTGTGTAGGCTCTTCCTGTTTCGCAGGGAGCGCTGTGTAAACAGTTCGTCGGCCGGTCGCGTTTCGTCCAGCGGGATTTTCTTTTCGTCGAAGGCCTTCGCGCCCGGCACGCCAGAAGAGGCGATAAAGAACTGAAGGTCGCGTACCACCGAGGCAGGGAAAAGTTCTTCGTCTTTTTGCAGGTTCCTGTTGATATAACTGATGTGGAAACCTTCCGTGGCACTCATCAGCTGGCACAGGAATGTATAACAATTGCGGTCGATGACGGAATCGTCGCCGGGCCAGCGCGCCGCCTGCGTGCGCAAATCCATCGTGTTCTGTCTCTTTCGGCCGGGGAATACGCTCGCGTTTGCCCCGATGAAGAAGATGTGCTTTGCAGGGATGGTGCGGTTGACGGAGAACTTCATGAAGGTGAGTCCGCCGTTGAACAGCCGGTTGTTGCCCCCGCGGGAGTTTTTGCATGCACATTGGATGGTCTGCTGGACAATTTTCCAGGAGATGTATTCGGCTCCGGCATCGAACTGGATGTTCAGTAGATCGATGGCATTTTGGACCTTGTGCCAGATGCTTTTCTCGTTAATGAATTCTTCTTCGTTTGCCGGGATTGTGACCCAGTGCGAAAGCATCTTTTCGAATTGCTGGATGCCATTCTTGTCGCCTGCGTCAAGGCCTTCCCGCGCAAATGCAATCCATTTGCGGAGTCCGTCGATGCAATCGATGAATTTCTGCACGGAATCCGAATTACCGGATTCGATATCTGAATAGGGTATGTACCCGTCGCTTTCTGAACGGAACGGGCTTGCGCTCACCTGTGAGAGCAAGAGTTGGTTGACGCAATGCTCCCAGTCGTCTTCTCTAATTTTGCCGCCGTGACGGAACACGTTCATGTTCACTATCCATTGTTCCCATGCGGAGATGTAGTCGGGATTTATGGAAAGCGACGACTGGACTACCGGATTCTTTACAAGGCTGAAAAAAGCCGGCCTGGAAATGTAACCCTGCTGGTGAATTTCGAACAGGTTGCCTATGGCGTTTTCAATCAGGGAATCCTTTTCGGGATAATCCGTAATGGTGAACGGGATGTAGAACGGGGAATCCTTTTTCGCCGCATTGAAGACCTGCTCGATGGGGGTCCTGTACTGGTCAAGATTCGGGGACACTACAAGCATTTCGTCAAGGCGGGTTCCGCTTTGCAGGAGTTGGCAGACTTCCGTATGGAGGGCCTCTATCTCGCGCAGTGCCGATGGCGCCGCCGTCAGGGTAAGCGTATGGTCTGCAGCATTGCCGGCATTGTCTTGCAGGAGATCTGCGTCGAAAACATTCTTGCGGTGCGCTACCAGGTATTGCACCTGGTGCAGCAGTGTGTCGGGGCAGAAATCCGCATCGGCAAAGTCGAACGTGTAGTCGCTGGAAAGGCACCAGAGCCTTATGTTTTCGCGGCCGGTGCGGCCCCAGTTTTTCAGTAGCAGGTTTTCGTTTTCATCCAGGTTCTGTTCGGCATCGTCATCTGCCGTTTTGGGTAAAGCAATTCCCGCAGGCGCACTCGCCTTGTTCCAGTGCTTTACATGCTTTACGTCGATATCTTCCCAGAATTCCATGCATGGATTCTGGATATAGGCGTAAACCTCTTTCTGGTTTGCGATTTCTTGCAATATGACCCGGTAGAACTGCCCCATCCCGGAGAGCCCGAAAATAAAGATGGGCCTGTCGCAGTCAAAATTGTTGTTGCATTGCGAAAACAGGTAAGGCAGTGTCAGGAATTCTGTTTCTTGGTTGGTTCGCTTTACCGTAGCCTTGAATGTCTTGGTCAACAGGGATTCGCCGCCATCGTTGTGGAAAAGCTTGGCATATATGTGGCGCTGCCATTTTTCCTTGGGGATGGGCCTGTTTTTGGTCGAGAAAAAGTCTCGCAGGTCGCCCTGCTTCCAGTAGGCGAGTAGGCCTTCGTGATGGTCGCTTTGCAGGGGCGAAATGAAGTTGCCCGGGCGGCTCGTTTCGTATTCCAGGAATAGCCCCGCGAGCGTGTTGGCAAAATCAAAAAGTTTAGCGTCATCGAATTCGCCGGTTTCGCCATCCAGGTAAGAATGGAGTTCCCGGAGGATGGGCGTATTCTGCTTTAAGGCGCTGCCCTTGAGGTATGCGAGTAGCACGTTCCGGAGGATATCCGTCGAAATTTTCTGTTTCGAAGAATCCCCGTGCGAAAGGACGCGGAACAGGAACTTGTCAATCGTCGTGACTTCAAGATTCGCAATGACACCTTTCTTTTGCACCCAGCGCAGGCGGAACCACTGTTCCAGTTTTGGGTCCGGGAAAATCACCACGGGCGCCTCGAACGGATTTTCCCAGCACCTCGAAATCTCGTCAATCATTTGGTCGACGAGGTTTGTTAGGTTCAGTGCAAAATTCAGGTGCAGCATAGTGAGAATATAGTTATATGTTGGTATCTAAACCTTCTGCTTCCCTGGCCCACTGGTCATCCAGATCGGGGTGTTCCTTGCGGAAGCGCCTTAGGGCTTTGTGGATTTCCCAATCCAGGTTCAGGTTTTCGGCTTGGCACTTGGGCTTCAGCTCGTTGTAGAGTTCTTTTACTTTTTCTTCGAGAGTCATGGTTTGCTCCTTTGCTACAGTGTAAATTTAATCAATGCAAGTGTCAAATATTGTCACTTATATTGCGGCGTCGTTGAAAAATCAATCTCCTTCATTTTCAAATTGTTAATCATCGTTTCTAGGTTGCAGTACTCGCTGTCGCCGTGGAATTCGGCTCCGGGTCTCGGGCCTTTATAGTTTCCCTTTTCGACTTTCTTCTCGTATTCCGTCTCGGCGAGTGTCCACTTGGTGATGATTGCTTTTGCGACTTTCTCGGTTTCTTCGTTGAGTTTTGTCTGCAAGTACCAGAAATATCCACCGAAACTGCGGTTAGCGACATGTGCCTCCTGCTTGCACTCGGGGCAATATGCGGTCGCTCGGGAACTGCCCGAAAGCGGCGAGCCGGTAAAGCTTCGGATAAGGGCTGTGCCGCCGCACTTGCAGCCTACGCGGAACTGGTCGGTGTCCCAGATGCGCAGGAGTGTGGCGAGCCTGAGATTGACCCTGACAATGCTGCCTGCGATGTTGAACGCCCTTGAAGTGCTCAGGGGGCCTACGTAGAGCCCGCCGCCCTTGATGGCGTAGTGGGCGTCTATGTTTGCGTAGCGCGGTGTCGCAAGGATTTCGTCCCGGTGGCGCATGATGAGGTCCAGGTTGTCGAACAGCAGTTTCTTCTTGCGCTCAAGGCTCTTTTCCTGGAGCTTGCGCAATTCCTCCTGCTCCTTGGATTCTTGCTCCATTTCGTCACTGATCAGCTTTAGGCCTGTCGCCTGCCGTTTGAAGAACTCCAGGGCCGATTCGTGCCTGTTGTCCGGTTGTTCGGGGATAATGGGGAACGGCTTGGAATCGTCAATGAAGATTGTTGCCATAGGGGGCCTCCTGAAAAAGGGTTGTAATCGTGCGGTTTGATGTCCGCATTTGTTTATGCATATATATAAATACATGCATAACTATAGACCAATATACAAAATCCCTGCGTCAAAAACTGTCATTTTGAAAAAAAATCTATATTTGACCGCATGAAACTTGTTTTAGCGGTTTTGTTGTTGAGTGTGTCGCTTGGCTTTGCCCAGCTTGTGCAGAAGAAAAATCCTGCGCCGACAGCGGTCGATTCGATTGACCTTTCTGGTGGCACGAAAAAGCGCCCGCTTGTTTATTCGGACAGCGCTACCCAACGAAACGACAAGGCGACATCGGAAGCGATATCGTCGATGGATCTTGAGTATTCGAATGATTCCCTTACGGGGACGCTTATTGGTATTGGCGCGGAATACGTCGGCCAGACCATGAAGAATATGCTCTCTCCGAATTCTGCCGAGGCAGACGCCGTCGAGCTAGAACGCACAAGGCGTTAGATTATTTAGTTATCCGAAATAATTTTACTTTATTTACAATTCTCTTGTTGCACATTTAATATAAAATGCCTATATTAAGTTGTATGAACAAGAAAAAACTTATTACCCTTCTTTTAGTTGTCGTCGGTATCCTCATGGTGACGTTCTTCGTGAGGGACTGGCTAGTGTTCTACCGCTGCGGTGCTGTCGAACAGTGCCTTATTGAAAGCAGCAACTACCAGAATATCGCCAAGTTCGCGGTTACCGCCATCATGACGGTCGTCGTGTTCTTCATCGGTGGTAATTGCCTTTGCCGGAGGGACCGCAATTTCTTGCAGGCCGGCTTTGCGATGGCCCTGTGTGCAGATTTCTGCCTCAAGATTATGCACAACTATACCCGTTGCTCGAGTTTCCGCAACGACTACACGTTGCTTGGCATCTGCTTCTTCATGGTGGTGCAGGCCCTGTTCATCTACCGCCATACGCGTACGAGCGACACGGACAAGAGTTTCCCGTGGATTCTGTGCATCCCGTTCACGGTGATGTTCATTGCGAATGCGCTGCACCTGTTCCGCATTTTCGATGGCCCGACGGTCCCGATTGTCGCTACCTACGGCGCATTCCTCATCTGCTCGCTGATTGTCGCCTGCAAGGTGCCCAAGGTGGGGTATTTCCCCGAAAAGAATGCCCGGAACATCAAGCGCGGCATGATTCTTTTCTTCTGCTGCGATGCCTGTGTCGGGATTTCCCTGGCTACGGGCGACAACCATACCGTCCGTGAAATCGTCGCTACGGTCGCAAATAACTTTGTGTGGTACTTCTACACGCCGGCGCTGATCCTGCTCGGCCTCAGTGGCTACAAGGGAAAAGAGTCGGCGTGAGCCTCCTCTTGGTATGGCTTGTGAGGTCTGTGCTTATCCGAGGTATTTTTCGCCGCTTTCCACGCTCTGGTAGATGAGCGTGTTGATGGTCATGGGGCCCACGCCACCCGGAACCGGTGTGTAGGCGCTGGCTACGTCGTCGAGACCCTTCTCGATATCACCGACGCCACCCGGATGGTAACCGGCGTCGACTACGACGGCACCCTGCTTGATCCATTCCTTCTTGATGAACTCGGGCTTGCCGACGGCACCCACGAGGATGTCCGCCTGCTTCACGAATTCGGGGAGGTTCTGCGTCTTGCTGTGGCAAATGGTCACGGTGCAGTCGGCGTTCAGGAGCATGAGTGCCATCGGCTTGCCCAGAATGGCGCTACGGCCGACGACTACGGCGTGCTTGCCTGCGAGCGGAATGTTGTAGGCCTTCAAGAGGCGCATGATGCCGGCGGGAGTCGCGCATCCGTAGGCGGGTTCGCCCATTGCCATGCGGCCGAAACCGAGACAGGTCACGCCGTCTACGTCCTTGCGGGCGTCGATGGCTTCGAAGGCGGCGCGTTCGTCGATGTGGCGCGGAACCGGGTGCTGCAGCAAAATGCCGTGCACGTCGTTGTTGTCGTTCAGTTCCTGGATCTTGTTGAGGAGTTCCTCGGTGGTGGTGTTCTTGGGGAGCACCACGCGGATGCTTTCCATGCCCACACGGGCGCAGGCGTTGCCCTTCATCTTCACGTAGGTAGCGCTGGCCGGATCGTCGCCCACGAGTATTGTCGCGAGGATCGGGGTCTTGCCCGTCTTTTCCTTGAGCTTTGCCACGCGGGCGCTGAGTTCTTCT
>Ga0247611_10004845_pt1 | contig 18327 bp, 16 predicted proteins | sample 177DNAGHGhighgp2_FD_192422 | JGI IMG/M metagenome (GOLD analysis project Ga0247611, IMG submission 192422) | Sheep rumen microbial communities from Palmerston North, Manawatu-Wanganui, New Zealand - 1770 DNA GHGhigh gp2 | ecosystem: Host-associated > Mammals > Digestive system > Stomach > Rumen... | reverse complement strand
CGCCGGTCGCCATCAGAGATTGCAAGCAACCTCCATGCTGCCCCGCGACTTGCATGTGTTAAGCCTGTAGCTAGCGTTCATCCTGAGCCAGGATCAAACTCTCCATTGTATAAATATCCTTATGAGCTTGTACCACATACCGAAAAATAAGACAACCGGATATACCGGAAAATCCTTTCCTACGGATGACAGCACAAGACTCTGCTTGTCTTTACTCAGAATGTTACCTATTTATTAGAAACTTTTTGGAATTGAGGTACAAATTTACCCAATGCAAAAATAGTTTTCTGCACTTAATTTAGCTTCTTGTACTACTTCTTCTGTCTTATGTAATTTTTTCAAAGAACTCTTAATCGCTTTCTTGCGAAGCGGGTGCAAAGGTACGCTTTTTCCAACACACACACAATTTTTTGGAAGTTTTTTTTTATTTTCCATGCATTTTTTCCTGTTTCTTTACAATAAAGCAATTAAGGCAATAATATCTTCCACTCTATTCGTACAAAAGGCAATCCGCACCTTTGTCTGAATAGAACATTCTTGAAAACAAAAAAAAGGGAAAATCCCATATTACACTATTATCAGACAAAAATTAGTTAAAAAAGACATCATTATTAATATGTACCATATATTTTTATTACTTTTGCACACAAATAAAAAAATTACATCACATGAAAAAAATATTATTAGCCATTTTGGCTATTTCATTCTTTAATAATGCCACTCCAAACACTCGGGAGGGATTTCAACAAAAAACAATGGTTCAGGGCTACGCCAAAGAGGATTCCGCAAAGAAAGACAAACGCTATCTTGCTGGCGCCATACCCTTGGTTGATGGCAAAGTTGTCTTCACAATGGACGAGGATATCCATAACAAGAATGCCCAAGAGATTTATGATCTCTTATATACATTTATAGACAACATGACACAAGAAGACAACCAAACGGACAAAAGTCAGATTACACTATTCAACAAACAAGAACACATCATTGTGGCCCGTTTTAGAGAGTGGATGATATTCAAGAAGCAACCCTTCAATCTTGACCAAACCATATTCAACTACACTATGATTGTCAAATGTAGTGATCAGCATGTCAATATTACCATCTCCCATATCAGCTACGAGTACGAGTTGGAGCGCAATGACGGCGAAGGTATGATTACATCTGCAGAAGAATGGATTACCGATGAGTTTGCACTAACCAAGAAAAAAGACAGGCTAAGCAAATACTCCGGAAAATTCAGACGCAAGACCATTGACAGGAAGAATGAAATTTTCTCTCACATCAGCAAGACTTTATCTCATTAATATGGACAAGCGCACACCCATTTCAAAGCATCAGCACATCCACGACAAACTCCAGAATACAACACTATTCAAAATTCGGAACATTCTCAACATCATATTCATGTTAGGTGCAATCGCTGGTGTTACCATATATATTTCAACATCCCACACAATGGGAGGATACGTCATTATAGGATCCATAGGCTTCAAATTCGCAGAATGCATATTACGACTACTTCATTAATGTATAAATATCTATTCACTCTATTTCTGTTTCTTTTTCTCTCAGCAGAAGGAAGAGCTCAGTTCAATGATAATTTCAACGAGATTACTCCAGACGGAAACATCACAGATGCTAACGGCCGAAGAGACAGAAGAAATGTTGATTCCCTGGGGACTGACAAGGAAGTTCCTGTCGGCTTGAGAGTATGGACAATCGACTCAAAGTTGGGCTTTACTTACAAAGCAAAGCCCGACACGCTTCCCTATATGTATATGAATACTATATTTACTGAGGGGTTGCATGGAGAATATAATACGACAGGCAATGTTGGATCTCCCCGCCTTCATCGAATTTTTATCGACAGAAAGCAGCCAAGTCAGTTCGTCTTCACAGACCCATATGACTTTTTTATTACGCCCATAGAGAATTTCCACTTCACCAACACCCTTTCTCCATTTACAAACGTAAGCTATAACACTTGTGGAGACAGGACTGAAGGCGAGGACCACATTGTTGCCAAGTTTGGCATCAATGCAGGCAAGCGCCTTGGCATGGGAATGAAGTTCGACTATATCTATGGACGGGGTTTTTATGAAAGTCAAAGCACCTCACTTTTTAATTATACGCTTTTTGGAAGTTACTTGGGTGACCGATACCAGGCACACCTTATTTTATCTACGAACCACATGAAGGTGGCAGAAAACGGAGGTGTCACTGATGACAACTATATTACTCATCCAGAAAGCTTTAGTGAAGAGTTTGAACCGTCAGAAATTCCTGTTTCCTTAAGGAAGAATTGGAATAGGAATAACAACCAGCATGCCTATCTTACCCACCGATATAACATCGGTTTTAATAGGAAAGTCCCTATGATGCCGGAGGAAATTGAAGCACGAAAGTTTGCTTTAGCAGCCAAGATGGATGCAGAAAGAAGGAAAAGAACTCTTGATAAGGACAACATGCAGGAAGGTGAACGACATGGAAATCAACCTCAAGAAAACTTTAGTGGTCGCCCTGACGACGCACATATCGTAGGGCTAGACGAACAGCATTCCGACACAACTTTATCAAACAGACGTATCACTGTTGCATCCAAGGAAATGGCTGATAGTTTGATTGCAATACAAAACAAAGAAATGGTGGATACATCTTGGACAAAAGACGAGTACGTTCCTGTCACAAGTTTCATCCATACAATAGGATTTGACAATTATAAACGTCTTTACTTAGCCAGTCAATCTCCTGAAAATTATTATCATAGCACTTTCCCAATAGGAGATTTGGATGACGATGAAAACAGAATCATCGACAAAACCAAGCACTATGCATTGAACAACACCTTTGCACTTTCACTGCTTGAAGGATTCAACAAGTGGGCAAAAGCCGGTTTAAATCTATTTTTGACGAGTGAAATCCGCCATTTTGAACTTCCTGACTCTATTGGATTCCAAAAGAACTCATATAACGAGCACAATCTCAGTATTGGTGGTCAGCTCATCAAGCACAATGGACGTACACTCCACTATGAAGCTGGTATTGAAACTTGGCTAACAGGAAAAGATGCTGGTCAAACGAAAATAGATATCAAGACAGATGTGAACTTCAAATTCCTTGGCGACACAATTACCCTTGCTGCAAAAGCTTTCCTCTACAGGCTGAACCCCACCTTCTACTATCGCCATTATCATTCTCGTCATTTTTGGTGGGACCATGACGATATGAATAAAATTATTCATTCAAGAGTAGAAGGACTTTTTAGCTACAAAAAAACTAAGACGATTCTTCGCATTGCTGTTGATGAATTAAAGAATTTTACCTATTGGGGCCAAAGCTGTATCTTGAACTCAAATAATGAAAGGAGCAGCTACTTCGTTTCGGCAAGACAATGCAATGATGCCATTAATCTAATAACATTGTCACTGAGACAAGACTTTAAATTAGGTCCCCTCAATTGGGAAAATGTCATAACCTATCAGAAATCCTCCAAATCCGAGATCCTTTCTGTTCCAAAGCTCAACCTCTACTCTAACCTTTATTTTAGATTTAAGATTGCCAAAGTATTAAGTTGTGATGCTGGTACAGACCTAAGATACTTCACGAAATACTATGCTCCCGAATATTGTCCATATATTGGTCAATATGCAGTTCAGGAACAAGCTGAAAAAGTTGAAACTGGCAATTACCCATTTCTAAATATTTACGCAAACTTCCACCTAAAGCGCACACGCTTTTTTGTAATGATGAGTCATATCAATTCTGATTTTGGCAAAAAAAACTATTTCGTCACTCCCCACTATCCAGTAAATCCACGGACGCTCCGTTTCGGGCTCAGTTGGAATTTTATCAACTAAAAGAACACATAACATGCGAAAAATCATACTAACACTTCTTGTCATTGGCATTATCATTCCTGCTAGTGCACAACGAAGAAAAAATAAAAAGGCAACACAGCAACCTAAAGTTATTATTGAGGAGACTCCTACAGAGAGACTCTTTAAAAGCATGTTGCCAGCAACTGCGAAGGTGATGTTTATTGATAGTACTGTTATTGACAAGAAAGACTTCATTAAAAAGATACCTCTACACAACGAATCGGGGGATATTCAATATGCAAAAGACATTCTTCCTTTTTTGAAATCAAACCAAACAACCATTTTCCTAAATAAGTTTGGCGGACGTTATTATTATACTGAGGGTGATACGATTTCCGGATACAGACTTTATACCATTGACAAAAAACAGAACAAATGGGAGGCCCCACAGCTTATTTCTGAAATTGACACCACATATTCTCATATAAACTTCCCAATATTGCTTGCTGACGGCATAACGCTACTCTTCGCTGCTCAAGGGGAACATTCATTAGGAGGTTATGATATTTTTATGACATTGATGGACACTGATAGCGGACAATTCTATAAACCTGAGAATTATGGACTACCTTTTAACTCTACAGCAAACGACTACATGGTAGCCTTCGATGAATTTAATGAATGGGGATGGCTCGTATCCGACAGATATCAACCAGAAGATAAAGTCTGCATTTATACCTTTGTTCCCACGACAACACGTGTCAGCATTAATGAAAGCGAACTAACGACTCAACAACTAACCTCCTATGCCCAACTTAATTGTATTAAAGACACTTGGGCGTTTGGTAATTATGAAGAAGCCATTCTTCAATATAAAGACTCTAAAAATAAGCAAGAAAACAAACAGGAACAAGACATCAACTTTGCTATAAACGATAAAATCGTATATCACTCGATATCCGATTTCAAAACAAAAGAATCTCTTCAACAATATTTTCAACTCGTTGAAATCAAGACTGACATAGACAAGTTAAGACATGACATAGATCAAGCAAGAGCTGACTATAAAATTTCTGACAACAGTAAGAAAGAAAAACTAAAAATTCAATTACTTGATATGGAAGATCAATTCATTGCGCAACAAAAAGATATTCAGCTATTAGAGTTATCTATACGAAATAAAGAAAACAAAATATTGAAGAATGATTAACAACAAACTAATAAGAAGAAACATGAAACACTTTGCAGAATCCGAACTCATCATCAATAGCGATGGAAGCTGTTTCCATCTACACCTGAAACCAGAATATTTGGCCGACAAGGTAATTCTCGTTGGCGATCCTGCACGAGTTAACACCGTAGCGGCACACTTCGACAGTATCGAACATGAAGTGAGCAGTCGCGAATTTCACACCATAACTGGAACATATAAAGGTAAGCGGATTACATGCCAGAGCCACGGCATAGGCTGCGACAACATCGACATCGTGGTAAACGAGTTGGACACACTCGCAAATATCGACTATGCTACTCGCACCGAAAAAGATGAGCACCGCACTCTCACCATGGTACGTATCGGTACCTGTGGCGGATTACAGCCCTTCACACCGACAGGTTGCTTTGTGGCATCGGTAAAGAGTATCGGCTTTGACGGTCTGCTCAACTATTATGCCGATCGAAATAAAGTATGCGATTTGAAGATGGAAGAAACTTTCAAGGAGCATATGCACTGGGATTCCATCAAAGGTTCACCTTATGTTGCAATTGCCGACCAAACTCTAATTAATCAGATAGCTGCTGATGACATGATACGCGGTTACACTGTCGCCTGTGGTGGATTTTATGGTCCACAAGGCCGACAACTTCGTGCCGAAATCGCAGATCCACTTCAGAATGAGAAAATAGAATCTTTTGAATATGAGGGCTTACGCATTTGCAATTTTGAAATGGAATCTTCTGCACTTGCAGGCCTTGCATCAATCCTTGGGCATCGTGCCATGACATGTTGCATGGTCATCGCCAACCGATATGCACAAAAAATGAATACGGAATATAAGAATAGTATTGATACCCTTATTCAGAAAGTACTTAACCGCATTTAACCATCTTAACTATTTATTTTATTTATGGAACCAACTACACTTTACATTCTCATTGCAGTCATTGTTGTACTGTTCGTAACTTTTGTGTTTGTATCTTATGTCAAAGCACCGCCATCATTTGCGTATATCATTTCCGGCCTTTCTTCGCAGCCACGTGTGCTTATTGGAAAAGGTGGATTCCGTATTCCCTTTCTTGAGCGTCTCGACAAGGTGTATCTCGGACAGATAACCGTTGACATCAAGACGGAGGAAAGCGTACCCACCAACGACTTCATCAACGTTGACGTTGACGCTGTAGCTAAAATTCGCGTTACACCAAACTCCGAGGGTACTCGTTTGGCAGCAAAAAACTTCCTCAATATGGTACCCGGCGAAATTGCCAACCAACTACAAGACTCGCTGCAAGGTAATATGCGCGAAATCATCGGTACGCTCGACCTTCGCTCGCTTAATACAGACCGCGACGGATTCTCTGACCAGGTGATGCAGAAGGCACAACCCGACATGGCAAAGCTGGGAATCGAAATCATATCTTGCAATATCCAGAACGTAACCGACCGTGAAGGACTCATCAAGGATCTCGGTGCCGACAATACCGCAAAAATCAAGAAAGATGCCGCAATCAATCGTGCCGTGGCTGAGCGCGATGTAAAAATCGAGGTATCGAAAGCTGACAAAGATGCCAACGATGCCCGCGTTGATGCCGATACCGCCATAGCCATCAAAAATAACGACTTGGCCCTGAAACGGGCAGCTCTGAAACGAGAAGCCGATACGGCCCAAGCTGATGCAGATGCAGCTTATGCTATCCAACAACAGGAACAGCAGAAAACTATCAATATCAAAACTGTTGAGGCACAGATTGAGAAGACCAAACGAGAGCAGATTCTCTCTAAAGAGCAGATAGAAATCAGAATGAACCAATTGGCAGCCGAAGTTGAGAAGAAGGCCGATGCCGACAAATATAAGGTTGAGAAGGATGCAGCTGCCGACTTGGAACAGCGCAAGCGTGTGGCAGAAGCTCAAAAATACGAAGCTGAACAGCGCGCTTTGGCACAAAATGCCGAGTCTGATGCAGTGCGTTATCGTCTCGAACAGGAAGCCATCGGTATAAAGGCTAAGGGTGAGGCTGAGGCTTACGCTATCCAGAAGAAAGGTGAAGCCGAGGCACTTGCGATGGACAAGAAAGCTGAAGCATTTAAGAAATACAACAATGCAGCCGTAGCTCAGATGATGATAGAAATACTCCCACAAATAGCAGAAAACGTTGCTAAACCTATCTCGGCAATCAAGGATGTCAACATCTACAGTGCCGACGGCAGTGGCATTTCATCTCTTAGCGGAAATGTACCAGTGGCCATCAAGCAAGCCTTCGACGTGCTGAAATCGGCTACGGGAGTTGATATGGCCGACATTATGAAGGCTGGCAGCATTGAAGCCGTTACAACTCGCAACTTCAACCTCAACGACAAAGCTACCGAAACGCTGGGTAACATTGGAAAATAAGAATAATACTTTACAGAATATGAAATCTACCTATATTCTTTCACTTTTTTTTGCCCTTTACGCCATCTTATACTTGACGGGCAAGGGAGATAGATTGATTCCTATATATTGTTGGATCACGAATGAAGAAAAACGACGAAAGGTGAACATACATCGGCTAAGAAAACTGGCGGCAGCATTCTCCATACTCTTATCCATATTCTTTGTTTCAATGTCATCAATTCCACACGACTACCGAATGGTATTTGCAGTCTCTTTTTTATTTATACTTACAAGCTTGTTATTTGCAATTGTCGTTACAGTTCTCGCAAGAAAGAAATGAACCACAGCGAAACTATTTGCGCTTTGGCTACTGCTTTAGGCGGGGCCCTCGGCATCATACGGGTCAGCGGCCCTGAAACTTTTGCAATCGTCAGTTCTATCTGTTCTGTTGACTGTGCTAACAGCGCAGCCAACACTATTCATTTTACCCATATCTACGACGGTTCTGACATTGTCGACGAATGCATGGTTTCCATCTTCCGAGCCCCCCACAGCTACACAGGAGAGGACTCCGTAGAAATCTCATGTCACGGTTCGCGCTATATATTAAATAAGGTGTTGGAGCTCTTGGTGCATCATGGTTGCCGCATTGCTGAGCCTGGCGAATACACCATGCGGGCATATCTCAACGGAAAGATGGATCTCTCTCAGGCTGAAGCCGTAGCCGACCTCATAGCCTCTACCAACCGTGCCACCCACCATCTAGCCATGAGCCAACTGCGAGGTGGCATATCTTCGGAGTTGGCTGCCATGCGTAAAAAATTGCTCAAGCTCACCTCGCTACTCGAACTAGAACTCGACTTCTCCGACCACGAAGACCTGGAATTTGTCGACCGCAGCGAACTGCTCCATCTGGCGCAGCAGATAGACACTCACATCACCCATCTCGCTGACACATTCCAAACTGGCAACGCACTGAAGAACGGCATCCCCGTAGCCATCATCGGTGCACCAAACGTAGGCAAAAGCACCCTGCTCAACGCTCTGCTGGGTGAAGAACGAGCCATCGTCTCCGACATTCAAGGCACCACCCGCGATGCCATCGAAGACACCATCCAGCTCGGCGGCATTACCTTCCAATTTATCGACACCGCCGGCATCCGTTATACCGATGACCAAATAGAGAACCTCGGCATCGAGCGCTCAATAGCCGCTGCCCGCCGTGCCCGCATCATCCTGCTGATGAAAGAGCCTGGCGTTCCCTACCCCGACATCGAAACCCGCGACGACCAGACCGTCATCCGAATCGAGAACAAAACCCCAGCCTTCCAAGCCAAATTCGGCGTAGGCCTTGAAGCCCTGAAGCAGCAACTCATCGCTGCTTCTCCAAAGACCTCCGACACAGATGTCATCATCACCAACGCCCGCCATTACGATGCTCTCGTCCGTGCCCAACAATCGTTGCATCGCGTTATCGAAGGTCTCAATATGCAGATGAGCGGCGACCTTCTCAGCGAAGATCTCCGACAAGTCATCGATATTCTTGCCGAGATTACTGGTACCCAAATTACTCCCAACGAAGTCCTAAGCAACATCTTCCAGCATTTCTGCGTCGGAAAGTAGATTCTGCGTGGGAAAGTGATTTTTTGCAAAGAAAAGCATATCATCTGCAAATATAGCTCGTAAATCACATCATTTCAAGCATTTAAAATTAAGTTGATTTTTGAATTATAACTTCGATATTTACAGATGATCACTCATTTGTCCCCCAACTGTCTTCCGAGATAGTCGAAAATAGCCGAGGGACAATAATATCTCATAGGTGGTGATTTACGTCTTCACATGTGATTTTGGAAGATATACATTCCAAACTTATACAATGTAAAGCGCCACATTCTTTTGTAATTTCTACCATTTCTATTTGACGATTACAGCAATCTATTGTTCATATCCATAAGGCCTATCTTTGAAATTCTTGAAATCTTGATATAACGTTTCATTATTAGGTCGTACATTATCATGATATTGGTAAAGGATATTGTTGACCTTAGCTTCAATTGACTGATTTGATCTAATTAGATTAATACGAGGTTTACGGATGAAACTCATCACGTCATTATTATGATCCACAAGAACAGGAAATTCGTAGTCAACACCAGTCGCATCATAGCACCTAAACAATTCAGCACAAGCCAATGGACTTTTGAGTATTTCCCCGCTTTCTTTTTCTATCAGCTGACGAATAAGGACTCCCCCAAAGTATGCACTATCATCCAATACATATTTCATAATGTTCTTCCCCTTACAATTTTCTCTGTTTACACACTCAATGCTACTAGTAAAGTTGATATCTATTCCTCCGAAGTCATTAATATACCAACATAAAGGTTTTGACACCCGTGGATGAGTGATAATATCGCGATGATTCTTGTTGTAGAAGTAAAACTCAATCTCTTTAAAGAGATACTTCTTCTCACCCTTTTGAATAGCAAAACTTTCAAACAGCATCTTTGCTATTTGTTCAAAGCGTAACTCTATTTCTGGAGTGTTAATGTCGGCATCAAGAGTCATTAATTCTCGGAGTTGAGTTATTGTGCTCATATTGCAAAAATCGATTTATGAATTAGTTACAAATTATTCCTATATTAAAAAAAACGAATCTATTTTTCTGTAATTATGAGTACATCGTCAAGAGAAACATATCGATCATTATAAATGATTGTCGGCTGACGATAGTCCAGCCCACTATTTTTCACTTCAATCTCTATATTCCATCGTTTGTTACAGCATGACACGCCACTCGGATCAAGACAAAAGATCTTAGATATCACATTGTTTTCCTTTTCAAAGCCTACTGCCAATAAAGCATGCGCCCACTTCTTTTGAGACACTGATATAATTATTGGTTTGTCTTCAATGATGGTTTTCTCTATATAATCCAAGGAACGATTACCGTTACTATTATAATGTACACACTCAACTTTATTGAAACTTTCTTTCAGCATTCTTTTTATCTTGTAATATGACTGCCCATTAATATGCATCCCATATTCTTGCATGAAAGTCTTAATTAATTTCCTTGTAGCCATATCTCCAGATTTTGAATATACTCTTGTATCAACATCTTTTATCAGTCGAAGTATCAGGAGATTCATTATAACACAATAGGTTGCACATGCGCCATCCAAATCACCTTGCTTTTTGAATACGACATGGTATTTTCCTGTCTTGTCTTTACAAACAATTCCATCTTTACTTGTATGCAACTGCGATATTATTTTTCTCATACTAAATATGCTATGATTTATTTATCTCTAAATTATTTAAACACTTTTCTGAGTTTCTCTGCTTCCTCCTGCAACTTCTGCGAATTCTGCTTGGCCAGTTTTTTCAGATTGAGCAATTTCCATTGCACAGACGGATAATCCTTGAAGTACACAAATTCATAGCCATTCCATTCCGGCTGTCCAGATTCGAAACTAATCAGGAACTTCTTATCCGCATCTGTCATCAACGACTTGACATCATTTATGAGTTTTGCACGAGTTTCTTCAAACTCTTCGTATGTAAAAGGAACATCCGTCATACCTGCAAACTGGTTTTCCATTGCTTCTCGCTGGTCAATCAGGCGTGGAGCAAATGACTCATGAATCGGTCTATCGCTGCCAAGCAAGCAGAAAATGAGTCCTTCACGGCATTTGCTCAATGGAATATCCATGTATTTTACATCAAACAGATCACGAGGATGCTGACGTGATAAAGCTGCTGCAATTTTGCCACCATACAATTGAGTTAGGGGCACAACATTTGCCTCACAAAAGAGAGAAAACTCTTCCTGTGCCTTCTCACTCAATGATATGGTTTGGACATCACCGCCTATAATTCCTCTCTTGGTCTGGTTAACCTCTATCTTCACCTGCTTACCTCGATATTCGCACAACAGTTTGCAGGTACTGAAGTTTGGAACGATGTGCATTCCTTTGAATGCTTTCTTTGCTTTATCTGCAATGGCTTTTAGATGCAAATTGATGTCATCCAAACTTGTCTGACGATCAGCCAATGGGATATAGGTCAAATCAATATCTACAGAATAACGAGGCAAATCCTTCAAGAACAGATTGATAGCAGTACCACCATGTATGGCAAACACCCCTTCATCCATCACTATCGGAATGAGACGGAGCAGCAACTCAACCTTCTGCGCATAAACACTTGATTTTATATCATTCATATTCTGCAAGTTCTTTGAATAATAAACCTTTTATACACTTCTTGTTACCGAGATTAATAGTTCATAATAATCTCGAGCATTTTCTCTTGATGTTGAACCATATCTTCGACATTCCATTCTAAACCAAATAGACGCTTAATATTTTTGTTCTTAATTCCTGCATCGTAATTATCCTGACATATCTGTAGCATAATTCGGAACTTTAAAGAAGCTACACTCACTGGGTTTGACTTTGTATCAAGATAGCGATTCTTTTTATCAATTGGATTCCAATTCGAACCAGAACTATTTGCATCAGACCCTATCATGGCAAAATTGCCAAAGCAATTTATATCTTGCGTACTAATTGGCATATCATCACCAGCCTTGGCTTGTGGATAATAATGTTCCAAACTTTTTCTAGTTCGTGAGAAATAGAAGTTATTGAAAACATCTAACTCAAAGTCACTACAACCTAATGCTTTGAAAAAGTCTATTCTATTACGAGAGTCCTTCTTTGCTTTGTTTCCACGAAGTTCCTCTGCATATTTCTTCCAAATTTTATAATCCGTATAGTTAAATACGTAAAGAGGTATATTGCATGAACCAATAGAATAAATACTATCAAAATCTCGCTCAACATCTTCTAATTCAACGTTTAGTTCACTTCCATTAAGAATAGTATCATCAAAACTATTAGGTTTGGGCTGATTCATATCATTGAGTTTGCTCGCATCAAGATACACATCGAAGAAATATTTATCTGCCAGTTTCCTTAAGAATTCCAAATAATTATTAAGATCCCAATCCTCAAACAAATGGTATAAACAATAGAACAAATAGTTCTTTCTTTGCTTAGGTGTAAAAGCGACTTCGAACATGGACAATAATTGAATCACTTCGTTTTGTTTCTCTTTTTTACCCTCGTACAAATCTTTTAGGTAAGCTGCCTTATTGCCCTGCTTATAATAATACTGCAACTTCCATGGATTTTCGATGGTTCTATCCTCTCCATTTGTGTGATGGATTATATAGTTATCAAGATAATATTTTGCCTGAAGAAGATTATACGCAAAGTCTTTAACAAACTTCGGAGTAAGATTCACTTTTTCAAATTCCTTAATCAGTTCTTTATCGTCAAGCGTAAAGTTCAACGGATTAAAATCGTCATTTTTATTCAGCAATCTCGTAATTTTCAAAACAATCAATAGAAAATTGGGAAAGTCAATAATTGGTTGGAAATGATCATTCTTATCCACTTCATCGACTTTATCAATCGTTTTTATAGGCGAATCTAGAAGTTCTGAAATGGTTTTCATGCCTAATGACAAAGAAGAACCTGGTATTGAATTTATAAATTTATCATCAAAAGACCTTATTTTAAAATCATCCATAGTTGTACCAAAGACATCTGTATCTGGGAATTTCTGCTGAATATAGAAACTCATGTCGCTACAAGCCTCCCAAATACGACTAAACTTCTCCATAGCATCATCATCACCTATTAACTGCTCGCAGAGTTTAGCTTTTACTATTTCATGCTTTTCCAGCTGCTCGCCACGAGAGTTCATAACCTCAAAGTAGTGATTTAAATCCACATCTTTCGGCACAAGATAATGAATGATATGTACCTTATTCAAGAAAAAATTCTTGAATTTATCTATTTCAGCCTTCTTTTCGCCAACAATGTCTTTAAGCGCTTCCTTTGCATAATAGAATCCGTTAACAATACCCAGATCTTTTTCTTCACCAAACTTAGGCATTATCTCTATTGTCGTAGCAGAAATCTTTCTTGCAGAATAAGTAAGATGGTTTCCAATCGTTTCAATACCCAAAGCCTTCAAGATAATGTATATTGTTGTCAGACGCTGTTGACCATCAATAACTTCATAGATATTCTCGTCACGCTTGTATGTGACAAGAGTACCGATATAGTAAACAGACTTCGTCATCGAATCATATACATCATTTATCAAAGCACGTATTTCTTCACGTTCCCAAGCATAATTACGCTGATAGATAGGTATCTTGTATAAGATAGACGCCCCTCTGTTCGAGAAATATATGTCGTTAATAGAACATTCTTCAAGAATAGTTTTCAAATCTTTCATAGACATTTATTATTTATAGAAACCATTTGTTTGGAAGAAATACAGATAGTTTTTATACACACCATCTATTTCATCCTTCAGATTTTTCAATATTTCACCCTTGCCACTATACTCATAGCAATCCTGCGCCCAACCATCTTTAATGTTCTCATTTGAAAGAGGATTAAGCTTATCTGCCAAAGCACTTAGTAAAGAGGCTGGCGTATCTTGTTTAGCAATCAGCTTATACATATTGAATGTATTAATTTTATCACTCCACCCCATAATATAATTCTGTGCAGAAAGCCAGCCGAGGTTAGTGTATTGCGCTCTCAATGAATAAGCCCAAATGAATGCATATATAACAAATTGTTCAAATAGTTCCATATCTTCTTTTGTGGGATATGTTTCTGGGCAGAATCTATCTACGTAAAGTAGAACAGAGGTGTCAAACATCAGACGTGCTATACCGTTACCTATTCCTTTTTTGAAATATTGATCCAGAGTTTTAACTATAATATTATCATTGATATAGAACCCCTCATACTTATTGTTGTTCTGAATATCCTTGAGTATATTATAGTAGTGTTTTGTATATTCAAAGAATGGCTTGCCTGCAATTATTGGTGTGTTCAGCTGGAACGCATTTACATTTCGAGTCCCCGAAACAAAAGGCATAGCAGAAGAGTTAACCATGTCAGCATAGCAATATGCACTCTTATAGAATTGGGCATAAGGTGTCCTTGCAGAACGTGTAATACCTTTGAACATATGGATATTATGCTCATTTAAGACTTTGGCTTTGTTACCACTTACCCATTCTTTGATACGATATAGATAATTACCAAAGAAATCGGCTAAACCACTTTGTGAGACCTGTTCCCAATCCTTTACCATCTTTTCTGTTTCTTCATCACTAATGTCATTCATTTCACGAAGATGGTACGCTTTCAGTAAATCATGAGGGTAAAGAGCCTTACCTCGAGCATTTTGAGAATCAAAGAATTGGAACGCTTCTGATACATCGGAGGTTATCACAACTATCAGCTCACACCTATTCTCAATGTACTCCTTAAGACGTTCCATTTCTCGTTGATGTTCTATAGCTGACTCGCTTTCCTCAGATTTTAATCCAACCCTTCGGTAAAGTGCATTATAATTGTTAGCAATGTTATGGTTATTGTGTTCATTATCATATATCTTCTGTTGCAAGAACTCTATACCTTTTTCTCCTAATGCTGTTAGAAGAAGTGAGAAAGTTATTGTTCGTTGCTGACCATCAACAATATCATATAGGTTCTTACCCTTTGCTTTATGAAGGATAAGTGTGCCGACTCTGTATCTTTCTTTGTTGCTATTCTTTGCATCAATAATATCATCAAGCAATTGAATGGCATTACGAGCAGTCCACTTGTATGGACGCTGATACTTAGGCACACACAATTTTACGCCTTTGATTGGCTCCCCGTTATCTGTTATAGTTATGGTTTGACGAAGGAGTAAATCACCTATAGTAGTTATTGATAACGTCAAATTATTCATATTCTGCAAGTTCTTTTGAGATTGTCATATTATACTTATTGATGTACTTTCCTATTGGCGTGATCATAAACCTGGATGTACCAAGATTGACATTTTCCAGTTTCAAAGCCTTATACCAAGTATGGCCAGCCTTTTCTGCCATATAGAGGAACAAGCGCTTCACTTTCTGAGACGTGCAGGCCTCCAGTAATGTCTGAACCAACTTGGGACGTAATGTTGTCAAACCCTCCATGATATAATAGATATCGAGCAAAGATGATGATGCATCCGGCAAGTTCAAACACTCCAACATGGCACGCTCTGGAGATGACACCAGCAAATCATGTTGATTGATTGTCATGGTTTCTACCCCCAACAGTTCATCACCCAGAAAAGAGGTAGTCATATATTTTATAGTCATATCCCACTCCTCTTTTAGTAACCATGAAGGTAACTTGTTGCTTTTGTCTGTAAACAGATAAGCCATAGGTTTCCCCATTGACAGGTAATGGGAGTATCCTCGAAGTTCCAATGCCGTATATGCACCTACATTGCAACTCTTGCTAAGTTGCGTGTTGTATGACGATATAGCAGCAAATAGACTTGGTTCTGTTCCATGTATCTTATAAACCCCCTTCGATATACGGTCAAGCCATCCGCTTTTCATATAAGCATACTGACCACGAGCATCCAAGCCTTGACTTGAAAGCCACGAACCAAACAGGACCGACTCATTGGGTGCTGCTTCTAATATTTGCTGTATTTTTGTAGCCATCTTCGTTTATTTTATGAATACCAGTATAAATTTATTGCAAATATAGCCTTTTTATTTTACCAAGCCAAATATTTCCCTCGAATAATGATGATTTTTATAGAAATTTATTCTCAGATTCGCATTTTTAGTGAATTCAAGAGCAAAAAGAAAGCATAAAACTATAAATCGAGCTACAATTGCCATCAAAAGAAAAAGAGGTGATAGTTCGGAGAATTTCTTGGTTCGGTTTAGTTTATCACCATATTATATATCTATAACCTAAAATGAAAGAATGTGCAAAAATCTGCGTTAAAAAGTGTAAACGTGCAAAGAACTGGAAAATCGTTTTTGCAGATGTTTGCATTTTCTTTTTTTGAAGGCAGTCATATTTAACTTCGTTTTCTTCCGTCACGACTCGGCAGAGTTCAAGCCCGCTTGACTCTGCTCTCGCTGCTCCGTCAGTTGCAGATTTTTGCCTATTTTACGTTCCCCCACCGTCCCTCGGAGTCACTTTAAATACCCTAAAACAAATGCGTTTATGTTGATTATCAACTACTTATATTTGCAGATAGTAACTTCCGCATCGGAAAGTAGATTCTGCGTGGGAAAGTGATTTTTTGCAAAGAAAAGCATACTATCTGCAAATATAGCTCGTAAATAGCACCATTTCAATCATTAAAATTTCGTCCATTTTTGCAGATTTTTTATTTTTAACTTCGATATTTGCAGATTCTCGCCCGTTTTGTCCCCCCATCTGTTCCCCGAGATAGTCGAAAATAGCCGAGGGACAATAATATCTCATAGGTGGTGATTTACGTCTTCACATGTGATTTTGGAAGATATACATTCCAAACTTATACAATGTAAAGCGCCATATTCTTTTGCAATTTCTACCATTTCTATTTGACGATTACAGCAATCTATTGTTCATATCCATAAGGCCTATCTTTGAAATTCTTGAAATCTTGATATAACGTTTCATTATTAGGTCGTACATTATCATGATATTGGTAAAGGATATTGTTGACCTTAGCTTCAATTGACTGATTTGATCTAATTAGATTAATACGAGGTTTACGGATGAAACTCATCACGTCATTATTATGATCCACAAGAACAGGAAATTCGTAGTCAACACCTGTGGCATCATAGCATCTAAACAATTCTGCACAAGCCCATGGTCCATTTAGGACTTCACAACCATCTTCACTTATTAATTGACGAATGAGGATGCCACCAAAGTATGCGCTATCATCCAACACATACTTTTCGACAATCTTTCCCTTACTATTTGGCCTAGACTCACGTTTGATAATACAGGAAAAATTTAAATCAATCCCTCCGAAGTCGTTTACATACCAACACAATGGTTTAGATATACGTGGATGGGTGATAATATCACGATTATTCTTATTGTAGAAGTAAAACTCAATCTCTTTAAAGAGATACACTGTCTCACCCTTTTGGATAGCAAAACTTTCAAACAGCATCTTGGCTATTTGTTCAAAGCGTAACTCTATTTCTGGAGTGTTAATGTCAGCATCAAGAGTCATTAGCTGTCGGAGTTGATCTGTGTTATTCATATAAAATGAAGCTAATAATTAATCTTCGTGTATTGTCAACTTTCCATTCCTTATTTCATACACCTTCATTCGAACTTTTATTTTCTCTAAGGGCAAACGAGTAGCTATAATTTTTGATTTATATTGTCCATTTGGTAAATAGGCTACCTTCCATGTGCTCACCGAATTCCCCTTAACATCTCCAAATATCAATTTGAAAGATGTGTCATTCAATCGTTCGATTTTTAAAAGAATATCAAAATCATCTGCATGATCCAAATTCAGTTGTTGAAGATACCCAACTCCTTCCTTACTCCAATAAAAACGAGATGACGTTATGAGTTTCAACTTTTGCTTAACGTAATTCTGCGCATTTTGATTTTCCTTTTTAAAATTGTACTTATTAGTCTTATAATCATTTATATATGTTTGCCGCAAGAGTTCGTCCGTTACTCTTTGTGATATTGAGCGTTGAACAGAATCAAATATGTTAATGACTCTAACCAGTTTCCCGTCGCTATTATATACAACATTAATTAAATTGGGCTCTTTCAAATCATAATATTTGTCCACAACTCTATACTGAGGATGAGAAGAATATTTCTTATAATCCATTCGTAACGGGTATGTTTCAAATACATCCTCAGCCTTATCATTATCAATCCACTCCCATCCTTCAGTAGAATCAATAATAATTGGAATCTTTGTGATTTCAGGATTGTCATCTTTATAATTCTTCATGGAATCCTCAATAGATGACATATTATCTATAGGAGCCT
>Ga0247611_10004843_pt1 | contig 18336 bp, 14 predicted proteins | sample 177DNAGHGhighgp2_FD_192422 | JGI IMG/M metagenome (GOLD analysis project Ga0247611, IMG submission 192422) | Sheep rumen microbial communities from Palmerston North, Manawatu-Wanganui, New Zealand - 1770 DNA GHGhigh gp2 | ecosystem: Host-associated > Mammals > Digestive system > Stomach > Rumen... | reverse complement strand
TGGTCACGAGGCCTTCACGGCTATGCGTGCCCGTGGTGCTCAGGTGACGGATATTGCCATTATCATCATCGCTGCCGACGACTCTGTGATGCCTACCACCAAAGAGGCTATCGCTCATGCTCAGGCCGCCAACGTGCCAATGGTGTTTGCTATCAATAAGATTGATAAGCCAGGTGCTAACCCTGATAAGATTCGTGAGGACTTGGCCAACATGAACCTGTTGGTGGAAGACTGGGGTGGTAAGTACCAGTGTCAGGAGATCTCTGCCAAGAAGGGACAGGGTGTCTATGAACTGTTGGAAAAAGTGCTGCTCGAAGCCGAGATGCTCGACCTGAAGGCCAACCCCAACCGCAAGGCTACAGGTTCTATCATCGAGAGCTCACTCGACAAGGGTCGCGGCTACGTGTCTACCGTCCTCGTATCGAATGGTACGCTGAAGGTGGGCGACGTCGTGATTGCCGGTACGGCCTGGGGTAAGGTGAAGGCGATGTTTAACGAGCGCAACCAGCGTATCGAGAAAGCTGGTCCTGCTGAACCTGCTATCATCCTGGGTCTGAATGGTGCTCCTACTGCTGGTGACTCGTTCCACGTGATGGAGTCGGAGCAGGAGGCCCGTGAAATCGCCAATAAGCGTATCCAGTTGCAGCGTGAGCAGAGTCTGCGTACCACCACTAAGCTGGGTCTCGACGAGTTGTCACATCGTATTGCTCTGGGTGAGTTCCACGAATTGAACATCATCGTGAAGGGTGATACCGACGGTTCTATCGAGGCACTCTCTGACTCATTCATCAAGCTCTCTACGGAGAAGGTACAGGTCAACGTCATCTCGAAGGCTGTAGGTCAGATTTCTGAGAACGACGTCATGCTGGCCAGTGCTTCGCAGGCTATCATCGTCGGCTTCCAGGTACGTCCTTCTGCTGATGCCCGTCGACTGGCTGAACGCGAGGGTGTGGAAATCAACACCTACTCGATCATCTACGATGCTATCGACGAGGTGAAGTCGACGATGGAGGGTATGCTCGACAAGGTGAAGAAGGAAATCGTCACTGGTGAAATTGAGGTGAAGCAGGTGTTCAAGATATCGAAAGTGGGTACCGTTGCCGGTGGTCTGGTGATCGACGGCAAGGTACACAACAAGGATAAGGCCCGTGTGGTTCGCGACGGTATCGTCGTACACACTGCTCCTATCGATGCCTTGAAGCGCTACAAGGATGATGCCAAGGAAGTGGCAACCGGTTTGGAGTGCGGTATCTCATTGGTTAACTTCAACGATATCCAGGTAGGTGATATCATCGAGACCTTCACGGAGATTGAGGTAGAGCAGAAACTGTAATGAGCAACGAGTTTGTCAAGCAGGTGGCTGAGCAAAAATATGAGTTTGGCTTTACCACCGATGTACATACAGAAATCATCGAGAAGGGCCTGAACGAGGATGTCGTCAGGCTCATCTCTGCCAAAAAGGGGGAACCCGAGTGGATGCTCGAGTTCCGCCTGAAAGCTTTTCGCTATTGGCAGCAGCAGCAAGAGCCCCAATGGGGTCATGTGCATGTGCCGCCAGTAGACTATCAGTCCATCAGCTATTATGCCGACCCTACCGCCAAGAAAGCCACAGTTCCCGACGGTTCTCCGTCGGTCATTGACCCTGAGCTCGAGAAGACCTTCGACAAGTTGGGCATCCCCCTCGAGGAGCGTCTGGCACTGAGTGGCAATACGGCTGTAGATGCTATTATGGATAGTGTCTCCGTGAAGACGACCTTCAAGGAGAAGCTTCGCGAAAAAGGTGTCATCTTCTGCTCCATTGGTGATGCCATCAAGGAGCACCCTGACTTGGTGCGCCAGTATCTGGGCTCTGTAGTGCCTTATCGCGACAATTTCTATGCTGCCCTGAACTCGGCTGTGTTCAGCGATGGTTCTTTTGTATATATCCCCAAGGGGGTGCGCTGTCCGATGGAGCTCAGCTCTTATTTCCGCATCAATGCTAGGAATACAGGTCAGTTTGAGCGCACGCTGATTATTGCCGATGACGACTCATACGTGAGCTATCTCGAAGGCTGTACAGCACCCATGCGCGACGAGAACCAGCTGCATGCTGCTATCGTTGAGATTATCGTGATGGATCGTGCGGAGGTGAAGTATTCTACCGTACAGAACTGGTATCCTGGCGATGAGAACGGCAAGGGTGGTGTGCTGAACCTGGTGACGAAACGTGGCGACTTGCGTGGTGTGGACTCTAAACTCTCCTGGACTCAGGTGGAGACGGGATCGGCTATCACGTGGAAATATCCCTCTTGCGTCCTGCGAGGTGACAATTCGCAAGCTGAGTTTTATTCTGTAGCTGTGACGAATAATTATCAGGAGGCCGATACAGGTACCAAGATGATTCATATTGGCAGGAATACTAAGTCGACCATCATCTCGAAGGGTATCTCGGCAGGACACTCGCAGAACTCGTACCGCGGACTGGTACGTGCTGCAGCTACAGCAGAGAATGCTCGTAACTATAGTTCTTGCGACTCGCTGTTGCTGGGGTCTGAGTGTGGTGCACATACCTTCCCTTATATGGATGTGCATAATGACTCGGCAATCTTTGAACATGAGGCTACTACTTCGAAAATCTCTGAAGACCAGCTCTTCTATTGTAACCAGCGTGGTATTCCCACTGAGCAGGCTGTAGGCCTCATCGTCAATGGCTATGCCAAGGAGGTTATTCAGAAGTTGCCTATGGAATTCGCTGTTGAGGCTCAGAAACTCCTCAGCGTATCGCTTGAAGGAACTGTAGGATAATTCTGATATATGAAAAAGCTATTGGTATTGCTCTGTGCGATTTGCTGGCAGGCGGTAATGCTAGCAACAGGCGTCTTCAACGTCAAGGACTATGGTGCTAAGGGTGATGGACACACACTTGACTCCCCAGCTATTAATGCTGCAATAGAAGCTGCGGTGATAGCGGGTGGAGGACAGGTGCTGTTGCCTGCTGGTACTTATCTCAGTGGCAGCATTCGTCTGAAGTCTAATATTGATTTGCACCTCTCAGCAGGCTGTACGTTACTGGCTGCTCCGGCCTCTATGAAAGCCTACGATGAGAGTGAATCGTTTGGTGGATTCCCAGAATACCAAGATGGTGGGCATACCTATTTTCATAACTCTCTTATCTGGGCTGAGGGGGAGAAAAATATCTCCATAACAGGTCATGGAATGATTGATGGCAAGGGGTTGACACGGAAGGATACGGAGAAGGCTGGCAATGTGCAAGGAGGCTCTATAGGAACAGGCGACAAGGCTGTTGCCTTGAAACGATGTCGACAAGTAACCATCCGCGATATTACGATCTACCGAGGAGGTCATTTTGGCATCATCATGACTGGGTGTGACCTTTCTACGATTGACAATGTCACTATAGATACCAATCGTGATGGATTCGATATTGACTGCTGTAAATATATGACTATCACCAACTGTCGCATCAATACGCCCCACGACGATGCACTGGTGCTGAAGTCAAGCTATGCTTTGAAGCAGCCTGTTCTTTGCGAGCATATTGCTATTAGCAACTGTAATATCACAGGTTTTAAGTGTGGTACGCTGCTTGATGGCACATATCAGCCAGAGCCTGTAGGCTGGGTTTGTGGGCGTTTTAAGCTTGGAACGGAGTCGAATGGCGGTTATCGTAATATTTCGCTCACTAATTGTACATTCATGTATTCCAGCGGTCTGGCTTTCGAAGAGGTTGACCAAGGGCGGATGGAGAATATTGTTGTCAGCAATATTACGATGAGCCATGTTCATCATTACCCTATTTACATCACGACAGGCTGTCGTAACAGAGGGCCCAAGGAGGTGACCCGCATGAGCTCGGCCCGTGACATCCAGATATCTAATGTTGTGGCTGACGATTGTGACTCACTCTGCTCTATTATTGTAACAGGAATGAAGACCGAACCCATTAGGGGTGTTTGGCTGAACAACATCCGATTATACTTTAAGGGTGGTGGAACACGTGATTTGGTGAATAAAGACTATCGCGAACAGGCTACCCACTATCCAGAACCTAAGTTCGCAGGATGGACACCAGCCTATGGACTATATGCTCGTCATGCGGAAGATCTTCATGTTAATGATGTCACATTCCGATATGAACGCCCCGATTATCGACCACCTGTTGTGCTTGACGATGTAAGACGGGTCACTATCCAAGATTTGGATGCTCCTACGGAGGATGGCATCAAGCAAATAGTAACATTCCGTTCTTCAGACGTTAAAATCAAATAGAAGCCTCTATGAAACGCATCATTCTTAGACAGCTTGTTTGCTGTGCATCAGCTCTCTTTCTCGTGGCGGGTTGCTCATCTAGTCGTCATATCCAGCGCAGCCAGGTGGTGCCCCAAGGCACTTATTCACTGCCCGTTATGGAGACGACTGACGTTCATGGAACACTGGTGAATACCTCGACGGGTACGAACCACTATCGCTTGGCTTATATTGCTGATAAGGCCAACGATATACGTGGACGAGGCGCAGACTATGATACCCAGAAGCTTTTGTTGCTTGATGGTGGTGACATCTATCAAGGTACCGTCTTGTCGAATATCCGTCGTGGTCAGCCTATGTATGTGGCGTTTGACAAGATGGATTACGATGCCGTAGCATTGGGTAACCATGAGTTCGACTGGGGGTTCGAGACGATGGTCGACGACGATGCTACGTTGCTTGGCTACGAGTTTGACGGCAAACGGAGCGACAATCCAGTTCCCGTCGTTTGTGCTAATCTCTACCGTCATGGTAAGCGAACCCATACAACACGCGATTATATCGTTTTGGATAAGCAGGCCACCAGTGCCGATGGTCATCGTGTCAAGGTCAGGGTAGGAGTCATAGGAATGGCTCATTACCAAGCCAAGAGCATGTTTGTCCATCAGTTTGTCGATAAGGGCTACGAAATCCCTATTGACTATTTGCGGATTAACGCGATAGCTGATTCGCTGGAGCGTAGTGGCAGTTGTGATGCTACGGTGCTGCTGGTTCATGGTCAGGCTGATGAGGCTGCCGAGGCGTTGGGTCAGCAGTCTGTCATCGATCTGGTGCTGGGTGGTCATAGTCATAAGAATATGTGTGACTCCACAGCATGGGGACTGCCTTATCTGCAGGGTAAGGCGTATGGCATGTCCTATTCCTATGCCGAACTGACGTTCCAAGTTGATGCTATGGGTAAGCTTACGTTTGCTCATGTGGGCAACTGTCGTAATCTAGAGGTTGATGGCAAGAAAGATACGCGCAATGTTGCCGGCGAGAATGCTGACGATCTGGAAGCAGACATCCTGGCTTTGTCCGATAGTGCTATCCTGCATGTTAAACCCATGCTCGAGAAAGTCATCGGACACATCAATGTTGACTTGGTGCGCAACTATAATAACATTGACGACAGTCTGGCACTTCCACGCAGTGGTGGACGAGCCTCTACGATGGGCAACTGGATGAGTGATCTCGTGCGACGGATAGGCCAAGCAGAGGTTGGCTTTGTCAACAATGGAGGTGTCCGCACATCGTTCCCTCTCGATGGAGCACCTACGCGTAACATCACAGTATCGAATGTTTATGAGATGTTCCCCTTTGACAATCTCATCTACGTCTATGAACTGACCTATGCCGATTTCCTCAAGCTCATGGAGTATTCGATGACTAAGAGTGGAGCCATGCTATTGTCGCGTATGGTAGGCATCGACTGTTACCTCACCGTCAATGATGATGAGAGCTACACGCTACGCTCATTGGTCAAGGATGGCACCACCATCTATGCTGATGGTCAATGGGCTGAGGGATGGACCGACCGAACCATACGTGTGGCTGTCAGCCAGTTTGTAGCTACAGGCGACCGTGTCGACAAGGCGACAGGATTGCACAATCCCCTGGTGAAGTGGAATAATACTCCACGACTAAAAAGTAAGGACTCCGTCGACAACGAGAATGCCGTACGTGTCCTTACTGAAGAGGCTAAACGTAATGGAGGGCTTATCTCTGTAGACACAGCCCCCCATTTCATAGTAGCGCAATAAAACTAGTTCTATTTGAAAATCTTCTGAGCAAACTCGGTCAGATAGATACGCCAGTTGCGCCAGATATGACCTCCATCGGTCTCCAGATACTCGTAGGGATAACCCTTCTCGTCGAGATATTTGCGGAGGTCGGAATTTTGCTGGTAAAGGAAATCAGTCTTACCGATGGCAATCCAGTAGAGGGCAGGCTTGCTGGCAAAGAGTCGGGCTAGCTGTTTTTGCACCTCTGTATTCTCTTGCAGCAGCTGGTAGAACGACTTCGTGCGATCACCGGAGATATGCAGGCCAGCGGAGAAAAGACCGATATAATTGAAGGTGTCAGGATAGCGCTTCGATGTGGCGAAGGTATGCCCGCCACCCATCGACAGTCCACAGATGGCACGGTTCTTCTTGTTTTTAGCCACCTTATAATGACTCTCCACATACTTCACGATATCCATAAAGCTCTCATCCATAGTGGCAATAGCTTTCTGGTTGACGCTGCCCATAAACGTTGGCTGATACATGCCGCGAGACCATTCACCAGGAGCAGCCTGACAGTCAGTATTGCCATTCGGCATCACGACAATCATCGGCTTAGCCTTTCCCGTAGCAATCAGATTGTCAAGAATCTGAGCGGCACGGCCTAACTCGCTCCAGGCATTTTCGTCGCCTCCGGCACCATGCATCAGATACAGTACGGGATAGTTAGAGCCTTTATCGTAACCTGCGGGTGTATAGATGGTCATGCGACGCTGCATCTTCAGCGTAGGACTGTCGTACCACACCTTGGACAGATTGCCATGTTTCACCTCGTTAACGCGATAGATGTCACCCTTGTCTCCCTGCTTCTCACTGACGATGAAGATATTCGAGAACGATACGATGTCGCGGTTCACATAGATATTGGCAGGGTCCTTCACGCCCGTCATACCGTCGATGTTAAAGGTGTAGCTGTAGAGCTCTGGGGCTAGTTTGCTGGTGGTATAGCTCCAAATACCATCTTTACCTTCTGTGAGCTGCGCCACGCCAGGCTGTTCAACGGTGCCGAAGCCAGGCACTTCTATCTTCGTGGTTGGCAGGAAGTCACCAGTCACCTCCACCTTTATAGCTTTGGGGGCAAAGAGGTTGAATGTGACAGTGCCATCGGCATTGACTACTGGTGATTGTACGTTGGCACCCTGGAAGAGTTTCTCCTGTGCTACTGCCGAAACAGCGCAAATGGCGCATAAGGCGATGGAAAGAATCTTTTTCATTGATATGATCAGTTAGATAATTATTTCTTAAGTCCTTAAAGGAAAAAATTGCAGGCATCTATACAGGTGCCTGCAATTAATTGAAATAAATAATGTGTGATTACTCGGCAGCGGGAGTCTCAGGAACGATACAAGCATTCTCAAGACCTGACTTCTCAATCTCACCAGCACCAGTGTTCTCGTCGTCGAAGTAAACGAGGTTGCCAGAGGCTGTCCAGTTCTCTTTCTTGTTGATTCTGCCAGCGCAGAAACCTACGAGGAACTCGTTCTTCTTACCGCAGTTGTTAACAACGTTGTCCTTTACTACGTAGTACTGCCAAGCCTGGTTGTTCTGTCTCAGTGTGCAGAGGGTCTTACCATTTGAAATGCAGGTAAGAACGGATTGTGTAACAGTAAAGGTGTGTTTAGCATCAGCATCAGTTGTCACCTGAGCAAGATTGCTACCTGACTGTGTGCTGAACAGACCGCCATTTGACCATGATGTTTCTTTGGATGCACCAATCATGCTCTGATCGATAGTAACATTCAGAGGCAGACCACCACCATTGAAGTCAATAATGGTCTTGCCAGTAGTGCCGCCAAAGTCGATGACACAGTGGTCGATATTGAACTCATTAATCAGATACTTCTGCTTGTTGGCATAGAACAACGAATTCTTCAGACCTATGATAGAGGAATTAATAAGAGAAATCTCATCTACCTCATAAGCTCCAGCATCATTCAAGCCTTCAGTGGGAAGGGTATTCATCTTGATGAACGGAGTGGAAACCCCAGAAACTTCAAAGGCTACATTTTCCAAAATCAGACTTGAAGTGGTAACGAAGCCTGCCTTAGCTATAATTCCTGCAGGTTTAGCTCCCTCAGCAGTGCGAATTTTGAGAGGCTCATTCAGCTGAATTTCCTCGGCCATTGTGATCTCAGCACTTGCAGGCAGAGTCAATACACCGTTTTCTGCATATTTGTCAATGAGAACGCTCAGGTCGGCTTTGTTGGCAATGTCATATGCAAGGGCATCTACAGTTGCATCACCTGCATTGTCTTCCTTTGAGCAGGACTGGAGTCCGAAAGCGCTAACCAGCATGAGTGCTGCGCCGAAAATAAAACTTTTTTTCATCATGATTTTGTTTTAATTAAAAATTATGTTTTAGAAGTTGTTTGCGTGTATTATGCGGTGCAAATTTAAATATTATCCTTGAATTAACCAAATTTTTTAAAGTTTTTGTTTGAAAAATGTCTTTATCGTTGTTAAAAAGATATGAAATTCTTTGTTTAATTCTTGCTTATTCGTATCTTTGCAGTCGAAAAGGAGATACTATCAATAGTGAAATAACGTTTAACATTTTAAAATCAACTAAGTTGTTATGAAGAAAATTTGTGTTTTAGGAGGCCTTTTTGTACTGATGTGTACATTGGTTGCCTGTGGTGGAAAGACTAAGAGTAATCCCGAGGCTGACTCGCTGCGTTCTGAACTGAGAGCCCAGATGGAGGCTATGGACGAGATGAGTCTCTTCCTGGATGCTGTCAATGTGAGCATGGATAGTGTGATTGGCATGGAAGGTGGAATCCTGCGTACCTCTGGCGAGAGTCCTCTTTCGCAGAAGGAGCAGATCAAGCAGAATATCGAGTCATACAAACTTATTTTGCAACAGCAGCATGAGCGTCTGGACGTTCTGGAGAAGAAGCTGAAGGACAGCAATGCTTATGCTGGTAAGATGCAGAAGACGATAGCTGCCCTGAAGAAGCAACTGGAGGAGAAGGATCAGGCTATTGTCAATCTGACTACCGAACTGGAGCAGCGTAACTTCGACATTGCAGCGCTGAAAGAGAATGTACAGAGACTGAATATTGAGGTGGCTGATCTTGTAGAGGATACAAGAGCTAAGTCTGACTCTATCGACAAGCAGGACGCACAGCTCAATGAGGCATACGTATTCATTGGCTCTAAGAAGGAGTTGAAGGCTGCTGGCCTGGCTCAGGGCGGTACCTTGTTTAAGAAGCTGAAGTTCGACGCTTCGAATGTAGATAAGAAGTTGTTCCAGAAGATTGACATCCGCAAATCTACGAAGTTCACTATTCCTGACGACGAAGCAGAGGTGCTGACTCAGATGCCTGCCGATTCGTATAAGATTACGAAGACTGGTGACGATTCCTCAGAGTTGATTATTACCGATCCGGCTCAGTTCTGGAGCGTTACACGCGTGCTGGTTATCAGATATTAATTAGGTCTATCCCAAATAATGAGGGGGATGTGTCAATCTATAGGCACATCCCCCTTTTTGCTATGATGATGTTGTTTAGTTCATAGCGAAGAACAAACCATCGTTGGCTGCCATGCGAGCCTCGGCAACGCCAGCCTCGTTGAGGGTGAAGTTCTTGGTCTCGCCATTGATTCTAGCCTGGATGGTACCATCGCTGTTGAAGCGGAAGATCTCCTTCTGAACGCCATCCTGCTCCATTGACCATGAGTCGTTCTCTACGTTGTGGATGAAGTAGGTAATCTCGCCAGTAGGAGCTTTGATTTCATAACCATTCTTCAGGGTGGTTACTGCATAGTAGCGACCATCCTGACCCATTACCTGCTGGGTCTTGCCGATGTTATTGGCTGCAACAGGGTTGTTACCAGACCAGAACTCGATGCTGTTCAGCACCAAGACATCGGCCAACGTGCAAAGTGTACCTGCGATGGGAACGAGGATAAGGCCAGCAATGGCATTGACATACTTGTTGTCTGTCATGTGATTCTGCCAGCTAATATACTTATTCCATAGACCGTATTGGCCAACGAAACATGAACTGAACAGAAAACTTCCTGCGAGGAGGCATACTGCCACTTTCAAACTGATTTTTTTCATAACTGTTTAATTGTTTAATGGTTTTATGTTTAAATAAAAAATAGATTCTGGTCCCATGCAGAACAGCAGGTCAAGGATGCTCAGATTGGGTTGGAAACCATGTTTGCGACTGAAGACCTGCCAATATTCCTTTGACTTGAAGTCGGGGTCTGGCTGAGGGTGTTTGGCATTGATAACGTTACGGTAGTCGTTAGGGTGCTCTTGTACATATTCCTTACTGTATTCCACCTCTGGATGGATATCGATGAGCTGGCATATTGTTTGTCGAATCTCCTCATTGAATTCGACCAAGAAGGTGTATTTCTTTTCGAAGAAAGGACGGATGTCGTCAGCGTAATAGTCAAAAAAAGGACTCTCGCTATAGGCGCTCTGCAGCGCATTCCAATGGATGCGTCGCCACTGGTTGTGGTCGCTGATGCGCAGGTCTTTTACCAACGTCTTTTCGTCAGTATGCTCAACAGGTACTGTCAGTGCCTGCTGTCCGTTAGCTGTAGCAATGATACAGCGATTGCGGTAGGTCTGTTTCTGGTAGGAGTCATGTTGCTCAACGAGACAACGGTCAAAGCTGCAAAGTTTCTGATACCACTGTATGGGACCGAAATAGGTAGTCTGAAGCAGAGCTGTTGTCATTGCAGTCGGATGTTTTTGCGATTATACAATACCGTGACAACACGTCCAATGATATTACGCTCGGGGATAAATCCCAAATGTCGAGAGTCTGCAGGGTTATTGGGGTTGATGGCCTCCAGCCAGTAATAGTCGCTTTTGGCGCAGTTGACGAGTCCTGGCACCAGCAATGGTCCATTCTGTGTGAGGATAGTGTCGCCAGGCGTGGCAGTACAACGTGCTATCATCAAGCCTGATGGAGCATTTTCAGGAATCGTAAAGGCTACGATGTCGCCCTTTTCAACAGGTTGGCGCATCAGTCGACTGTAGGGTAGCAGTCCTTTACCTTCAATACGCATCCCATAGCTACAGCGATTGATGAGCAGACAATCGCCGTTCCTGAAGAGTGGCGACAACCCATTACCATTGACGCTGTGTGTCGAAACGACTAAGGTACGTACTATCAGCATCAGTGCGAATGCTGATGCGAACGATATCACGTACTTTAGCCATTTAGCCATCCTCTCTAAGTTCTAAACTATTTAATGTTGTCGACAAAACGGAATAGCCGATTCCAGCGGATGCCACCGAAACCACTACGGTCAGGGTCTGAACTCCACCAGATGAAGATGGGCTTGCCCACAATGTGGTCTTCAGGTACGAAGCCCCAATAGCGGGAGTCGAGCGAGTTGTGGCGATTGTCACCCTGCATCCAGTAGTAGTCCATCTGGAAGGTGTACTTCGTCGTCTCCTTGTCGTTGATGTATATCTTACCATCCTTGACCTCCAGCTTATTACCTTCGTAGGTGCGGATAGGACGTTCGTAGATGGGCAGGTTCTTCAGTGTCAGGTCGATGCTCTTGCCCTTGGCGGGAATCCAAATGGGACCGTAGTTGTCACGCGTCCAGTGCAGGTTGCCGTTCAGCGGGTAGGTATCTAGGTCACTGGCCTCTGTATTCAGTTCCACTTTCTCAGCGATCTCACGTCTCTTAAGTTCCTGTGCTGCGAAGTTGGTCAGCGGCATGTAGCCCTGCGTATTCAGACTGGTCAGGTCTTCCATCGTGATGCCCAGTTCCTTCATGGTGTCGTCGTCCAAGCGCTGCTTCAGCTTCACGTGATAGGTATACTGCACGTTGTCGGGCTCCTTGTTGGCCTTACCGTCAATATAGATGACACGATCCTTGATCTGCAACGTCTGACCAGGCAGACCGACACAGCGCTTTACATAGTTTTCACGACGATCTGTAGGACGGGTGTCTATCATGCCATACTCCTGTTGGTTCTGTACAATAGCCTGACGTCCAGCCTGATAGATGGTATTGAAATATAGGGGCAACTGCTCTTGTGTCAACGAGTCAGGATTGGGACGCTCAGGATAAATCTGATAACCCATCTGGTAGCACATCTGATAGAAGTCGTAGGCTTGATAGCGAGGATCCGAACAAATCGTATCGCCAGCGGGATAGTTGAATACCACGATGTCATTCAGGTGTATCTTACCCAAGCCCTTCACACGACGATAGTCCCAATGGGGCCACTCGATGTACGACTTACATTCGAATAAGGGCAGGGTATGCTGTGTCAAAGGCATCGTCAATGGCGTCTCAGGGATGCGAGGCCCATATGATACTTTCGAGACGAAGAGGTAGTCGCCCGTCAGCAGGGATTTCTCCAGCGAGCTCGATGGGATGACGTAGTTCTGGAAGAAGAACAGATTGATGAAGTAGACGGCTACGAGTGCAAACACTAATGCGTCGACCCACGACATTACCCAGCGTACAGGACCTTCGGCATCCTTCCACCACTGCCATCTGATTTTCTTGGTGATGTAGACGTCATAGATGAAAGGAATGACCAGCAAGCCCCACCATGACTCTACCCAGTAGAGGAATAGAAAGTAACATACCAGCACAGCGATGAACTTTGCCCACTGCACTTTCATATTCAGTTTTTTCTTTTTCTCCATATGATTTCTCTAATCGCTAAACTCTAAACGTTAAACTAAAAAGAAAACATATCGCTGATGGTCAGCAGACCCTGATGCTCTTTGGTGTACTCTGCAGCCAGCACAGCTCCTAAGGCAAAGCCCTGACGCGAGTGGGCATCATGGGTGATGGTGATGATATCTGCCTCCGAGTCGTAGCGCACAGTATGGATGCCAGCCACCTCACCACGACGGATGTGGTCGATACGCAGCATCTTGGGGTCGGTGGTATCCTCTGCCCAAGCCTCCTTGCGGTCGATGTTCTCCAGGATGCCTTCTGCCAGCGTGATGGCTGTGCCTGAGGGGTGATCCAGCTTATGCACATGATGCGTCTCCTCCATCTCTACGTCGTACTGGGGGAACTGGTTCATGATTTTAGCCAGATATTTGTTGACGGCAGAGAAGATGGCCACACCTATTGAAAAGTTAGAAGCCCAGAATAGCGTCTGTCCTTCCTCCGAACACATGCGTTTCACGTCGTCGCCATGCTCCTTCATCCATCCTGTAGAACCGCTGACCACCTTAACGCCGTGCTTGAAGGCCTTTAGGTAGTTGTTATAGGCAGCCTGTGGAGCTGTAAACTCAATCGCTACATCAGCACTCTTAAAGGCTTCCGAGTCGAAGTCCTGCTGATTATCGATGTCGATAATACTCACAATCTCATGACCACGGCTGATGGCTATCTGCTCTATCATCTTACCCATCTTGCCGTAGCCGATTAAAGCTATTTTCATGTCCTTTATGTATTAATACGCTGCAAAGGTAATAATTAATTAAGAATTATGAATTAAGTTATCGAGATTTTCTCGCTTTGCTCGCAAAGAATTAAGAATTTTTTGTATCTTTGCACACAAATCAGAAAAGATACGACATGAACAAGCCTTTTACCCGACTCTTTCCCGTAGCCTTTCTGGCGTTTTTGCTCGTTATCGGAGTACTGTCCCCACTGACTTCCTGTCATCAGAAGACCACCCGTTCTGATAGCGTCAAAGACTCCCTCAACAAGCTTATAGTTGACAGTCTGCTCAATCAGCAGAAAGCGCGTCAAGACTATAAGGTAAAGCTGGCCCTGATTGATAGTATCGAGAAGGTCGGCCTGATGGGTGAGATACGCGCCAACTACGAGCGAGGCTCTGTTTACAATTTCCTCAGACAGGGTAGGCAGAGTGAGCAATATTGGAAAAAGGCTGTCAATGCCGAGATTCGCAGTCGTACAGAAGAACGTGTCTTTTTCCTTGCATCGGCCATGCTGGCCAATCTTTATCAGGTAAACCACAACTTTGAGGCTGCCCTCAGACAGTCTATTAAGACGCTGAACAGGATGAAGCAGTCGGACCTAGTGATGCCCCGACTGATTGGTGTACAATTGGTTGACATTGGTATCTGCCAGCTGAAGATGCGCCGTTACGACGACGCAGCCAAGAGTTTTGAAGAGTCGACGACCTATTTCCGGAAGGGTATTGCCACTGATACCACCTTCCTGAGTTACGAGAACACGTTGGCATGTACCAACAATACCATTCTTTTCTATTTGGATGCGCAGCGCTACCATGATGCTGACTACTGGCTCAATCACTTGGATTCCATGTTGGCCATGTATAAGGCCAGTCCGTTGTGCAGGGAACAATACTATGACGACCAATACGCCCGCCGTTGCAGCTTCAAGTCGCGTACACTGTTGGGATTAGGCCAGAAGGAGGAAGCCAATAAGATGTTCGAGATATATCGCTCATCAGAGAGCTATCAAAGTGGAAGGGAACACGCCCCTGGTGAGTTTCTGATGGCTGCCCATCGCTATGCAGAGGCTACCGAGGCCTATGCTGACATCGAGGAGCAGATACGCCAGCGGGTAGGAAAGCCCTCACTTGACATCATCCAGCAGTATCTCTTCCCCAAATACCGTGCCAATGCTGGTGCAGGCTATAAAGACAGTGCCTTGGCAGTAGGCCTGCGCATCTTCGACTACCTCGACTCAGCCATCGTCTGGCAGAAACAAGACGATGCCGCAGAGTTGGCCACCATCTACGAGACACAGGAGAAGGACCGCCAGATTGCTGAACAGGAAGTTGCACTCTCTAAGCAACGCTATGGTGCAGCAGCCGTCTTCTTCGCCATCATCGTGCTGGCTCTCGCCATCTTCATCTTCTTCCGCCATCGTGCTGCCAAACGTCTGGAGGTAGCCCATGAGGAGCTAAAGGTGGCCTACGACCAGTTGGAAGAGACAACAGCTGTCAAAGAGCGCATCCAGAGTGAGTTGCGTATTGCTCGCGACATCCAGATGTCGATGGTACCCCACGAATTCCCACAACTCAAAGGCCTCGACATGTATGGCTCGATGATGCCTGCCAAGGAGGTAGGTGGCGACCTCTATGGTTATATCCTGCAAGGCGACAACCTATATTTTTGTGTGGGCGACGTCAGTGGCAAGAGCGTTCCTGCCTCGCTGTTTATGGCTCAGGCTACCCGCCTGTTCCGCACGCTGGCCTCACAGGGTATGATGCCTGCAGACATCTGTACACAGATGAATGATGCGCTGTCGGGCGAGGATAATGTCAGTGGTATGTTCGTCACCTTCTTCTTAGGACTCGTCAATCTGAAGACAGGCCATCTTACCTTCTGTAATGCAGGTCATAATCCCCCTGTCATCGGAGGTGGCGACCATCGTGGCGACTTCCTGGAGATGGAGTCGAATGCACCTATTGGCTTGTGGCCTGGTCTCCAGTTTGTGGGCGAGGAAATTGATAGCATCACGAATCGCCCCCTCTTCCTCTATACTGATGGCCTCAATGAGGCAGAGAACAACGAGCTAGAACAGTTTGGCAACGATCGCATGCTCACATTCCTCAGAAATAGCGATTTCAACGATAGTCGCGACGTCATCGAACGGCTGGCCGCCGAGGTAGAACGGCATCGTGCCGGTAATGATCCTAACGATGACCTGACCATGCTGTGTATAAAGGTAACCCATGACTGACGCTATCAATCACCACACGCGCGACTTCATCCGTCAGCACCAGCACGACGACGTGCGTCAGCTGGCACTGCAGGGTAGCAAAAATCCTGAGGTAGACCTCACTATGGCCCTGCAACAGATAGCAGGCAGACAGACTGCAAGGAAGAAGTTACCCTCATGGGCTGCGATAGACGACATTCTCTATCCGCCACATCTCAATATGGAGCAGTGCTCTAGCGAACAGACAGCCCGCTACAAGGCCGTGCTGGCTGGGAGTGGTGATAGCTTTGTGGATTTGACAGGAGGCTTTGGTGTCGACTTCTACTGGATGTCTCAACAGTTCAAACAGCGTGTCTACATTGAGCAGAATGCCGAGCTCTGCACGCTGGCTGAGCACAACTTCCACGTACTGAACCATCCTACTTCTGTATATTGCTGTGACACAGCAACATACTTGGCAGACATGCCCCACGTCGATGTAGCTTTCCTGGATCCTGCCCGTCGTAACGAGCATGGTGGTCGTACCTACGACATCAAGGACTGCACACCCAACATTCTGGAACTGCTGCCCACACTGAGGAAGAAAGCCACCAAGGTCGTCCTCAAACTCTCGCCCATGTTCGAATGGCGTAAAGCCGTCGGCGACCTCAAATGCGTCACCGAGGTGCATATTGTCAGTGTGGATAACGAGTGTAAGGAACTTCTCTTGGTGCTTGAGTCCGTAAAGGCGCCCTTGCTTCTCGTTTGCATCAACAACGACAGTATCTTCGAAGTGACCAGCTCACAGCCCACAACCAACAGCCCTCACATTGCAACGCCACACCCTCAAAGAGAGAAAGCCACACTCTCGCTGGGAGAACAGCCAACAGTCAATACCTACCTCTACGAGCCCAATGCCAGTATCATGAAGGCAGGTTGCTTTGCCCAGTTGGAGCAAAGTTTCCCTGTTCGTCAGCTTTCTGCCAATTCCCACCTCTTTGTCAGCCCCGATGAAATCAACGATTTCCCAGGTCGTAGATTCCAGATTTCCACTGTCACGTCAATGAATAAGAAAGAATTGAAACAGTCGTTGGCAGGTATTACACAGGCTAATATTACAATTCGTAACTTTCCGATGTCCGTCCAACAGCTACGCCAGAAATTGAAACTAAAAGAGGGTGGTAACGTCTATATTTTCGCCACAACAGGGCAAGATGGAGCCCATCAGCTCTATATTTGCCGTAAAATAGGTTAAATTTTTGGGTGTTTCCCACTTTTTTCTTATCTTTGCATGGATTATTATACATTCTACGAGATAAGATGTCTGCAATAGAGATTCGGAAAGTCACCAACAGGAAGGAGCTTGATGCCTTCATCCAATTTCATTACGACTTGTATCGGGGCAACGAATATGATGCCCCAAACCTGTACAGCGACGAACTACATACGCTGCGCAAGGACAAGAATGCTGCCTTTGAGTTCTGCGAGGCCGAGTATTTTCTGGCCTGTCGCGATGGGAAGGTGGTAGGTCGTATTGCCGGCATCATCAACCATCGCGCCAACGAACGGTGGAATCGCCAGAGTGTGCGCTTCAGTTGGGTCGATTTCATCGACGATATGGAGGTGTCGCGTGCCCTCTTCGATGCCGTTGCAGCCTGGGGACGCTCCAAGGGGATGACGGAGATGGTAGGCCCTCTTGGCTTTACCGATATGGACCCTGAGGGTATGCTGATTGAGGGCTTCGACCAGTTGGGAACGATGGCTACCATCTACAACTATCCCTACTACCCCCAGCACATGGAGCAGATGGGCGGTTGGCAGAAAGACAATGACTATGTGGAGTACAAGCTCATTGTGCCTAAGGACGGCATGCCCGAGAAATACCAGAAGGTGGCGCAGATGGTGCAGAAACGCTATAACCTGCACACGTTCCATCCCAAACGCAGCCAGGTCTTTGGTAAGGAGCAGTATGGCCGCAAGGTGCTCGATGTGGTCAACAAGTCGTTTGGCCATCTCTATGGCTATTCGCAGATGACGGAGGCGCAGATTGACGAGTACCTGAAAATGTACTTCCCCATGCTTGACATGTCGATGCTCTGTCTGATAGAAGACTGGAACACACCCGACCACAAGCTGATAGGTGTGGGCATCAGCATCACGAATATGACGCGTGCCTTGCAGAAATGTCGCAACGGACGCCTGTGGCCCTTTGGCTGGTGGCATTGTCTGAAAGCCTTGAAGTTCCATAAGGCTGAGTGTCTCGACCTGATGCTCATCGGCATTCTGCCCGAATACCAGCAGAAAGGAGCCAATGCCCTGTTGTTCTACGACCTCATCCCTATTTACCAGAAGTATGGCTTCAAGTGGGGTGAGACCAATGTGGAGATGGAGACCAACGAGAAGGTACAGTCGCAATGGCAGTATCTGGAACACGTACAGCACAAGCGTCGCAGGTGCTATAAGAAAAGCTTATGAACGAAGAAAACAATATAAACGAAGGACAACAAGTACAGTACACCGACGACAATATCCGCCACTTGTCGGATATGGAACATGTCCGTACCCGTCCGGGTATGTATATCGGACGTCTGGGCGACGGCTCACTTCCTGAGGATGGTATCTATGTTTTGCTGAAGGAGGTCATTGATAACTCTATTGACGAGTTTAAGATGAAGGC
>Ga0247611_10004841_pt1 | contig 18340 bp, 13 predicted proteins | sample 177DNAGHGhighgp2_FD_192422 | JGI IMG/M metagenome (GOLD analysis project Ga0247611, IMG submission 192422) | Sheep rumen microbial communities from Palmerston North, Manawatu-Wanganui, New Zealand - 1770 DNA GHGhigh gp2 | ecosystem: Host-associated > Mammals > Digestive system > Stomach > Rumen... | reverse complement strand
TTTTTTGCAAGATATGAATTGATGTCATCTAGCGTTTCCTTAAATTCTCCTCGAGCTTTCTCATTAACAATGACTGTCGTATCATCAACTACAGCCACACGACTATTGTTTACTTGAGGAAACAAACTTTTAAGGCGTTTTATACGCTCTTCGTTTTTAAGATATGTTTTAAACTGCCAAATTATTACCGCTATTACTATAGCGGTAATAATTAGATATTGTAAATACTGAATTTCCATGATTAGCTTCTTACAATTTTAATAATTGCTTTTTCAATAATATCTTCGGCTACGATAGTTTTTTGTGCGCCTCCTGACAATTTAGCTTTACCATAACGTACCATTCTGATTTCAGAAGCCCCATCTCCATCATCATGTTCAATATCGCAATAAGGCTTAAGCATTAGCTCCTGTTCTTGACACGCTCTTATGACTGGCCCTTTTTCCACGTTAAAGTGATATACAACATTGCCATCTGATGCAACCTGAGCTATATAAGGAGCATTTTGAAGCCCTGTTTGGACTAAACCCTTTTGATCAATATTGAATCGTATTACTTGGCCATCTACCACATCATCAGGAATAAAAGCAGCTAACTTTTCCTTGAGACTCTTTATTTGTTCCTCAAGTTTGCGCTGAGTTTTGTCAAAATCATCTTGGAGTTGTTTGATTTCTGCCTCTTTCTTCTCTATTGCGTTTTTATGCTCTTTATCAGAATCGGCAATCATCGTCTCATAAGTCTGCTCTGTTTCTTTTATTTTTTCTTCGCGATTATGAATCTCATTATTTAGATGATCTACAGAACGTTTTAGTTGGTTGATTTCTTCCTCCTTTTCTCCAAGCGCTTTCGTGGATTTTTCCACATCATTTGAGTATCGCTTGATTGATTGTTCATGCTCTTTACACTTCCGGTCAAGCACATCTTTTTCTTTTGTAAGAGCACTGACTTGTTTTTTTAGTTCAGTAATTTGATTGAACAAGTCTTGTGCTCCACTATATGCAGATGATGTGGACTGAGAATTTGAAGAAGTAGATGACTCAAAGGGTCTTGGGTCAAGCCCTTTTAACATCTTTAGGACATCAGTCCTTTCTTGGGTATTTCTTGGGTCAAATGTTAACTGTGTCATTATCGTAAATATTTAATTGTTGCTTTTTTTATAATATTATAATCTGAATCCAATTCGCCTGGATGTATAGTTTCTAAATAGTTTGCTTCTTCGGGCAGAATGGAAGATGCATCTTTTAAACAGAATGGATCAAGAATAGCCGTACGATTATATATTGCTTTCTTCATTCTTTGACGTTCACCATTGAATTCAAAGAGAATCTTTCCTTTTTGCAACCAAGAACGGTAGTATGCTGTCTGACCAATTGACGCTTCTACTAATTTGCCATCTGATATAGTCAAATTGGTGTATTTTACTTCAATTGAGCCAGGCTTCTGTGGTTCTGCCACTGAAGGATTCTCTCTTAATTGCATAACCTCAGAAGTATTATCTTCAGCATCATTTAAATTATTATCTTCTAATTGAGACACATGATTAGAGTTATCTCTCTTGTTAGGGTTTCTATCATGTTTCTTCTTATCTTTCTTCTTGCCGTCTTTTACCATTAGTATGTCTTTGTTCTTAGATAAATCAGAACCAGAATTATTTGCAGTTGGCAAGTTATTTGAAAGTCTCCTAACAGCTGATTCAAGCTCAAAAAGCCGAGAATCAACTTCTCTCTTGTTAGTCCACTTTCTCTGCATTATAAAATGGTATAGAAGCAGAACAATGAAAGAAATAAATAGAGAAATAAGAATTTGTGTTAATATACTGTTCATATTATTGATCTCATTTTTCATGCTGGGCTCCACATTATCGAGGAGCCCAACATGATGTTACTTAAGCAATTGGAGTTATCCCTTTTACCTGATTGTATATTTGCTCGCTGAGATCATTAATTACTCCAATAATCGGATAGAAGAACAGTGGCTCTTCAATAATGTCTTCTCGGCTTACGTCTTTTGAATCCAGTTTTAGGTTGACACCCTTCTCAATATAAGTCTTAAGATCTTTATTAAAACATTCGATTGCAAGGTCAATTGATTTAGTATCAATCCCAAACTCATTACTTAACTTAATTTTATTGGGAAGGACTAGTGTAATAAAGTCCATGAATTTAATAACCTCGCTTTCTATCTTTTCATAAAGTTGAGGCACATCAGCATACTTCTGATCAGAGACCATAGTACTTGAATCAATTCCGAGTAAAACAGTTTTTGCATTAGAAACTGAGATGGGTTGTTCATCTAAAAATAAACCACCCTTACATGTCGCTTCTTTTGGATTCGTTGAATTGATAATCAAATTAATATTCTTGATGACATCTTCACCATAAATTTCACCAAATATCTTAGATGTCAAGAGCTCTAATGAATCTTTGTTTGGACTTAAAACTGAGACAACTTTTGAACCATTTCCACTAAATGCAATATTAGTAGGAATATCTAGTCCCTTATTCTTCATCAGATTTGCAAGATGATACATAATCGCAGTGTAGAATATATAGAATACAATTTTCTGTGATCCATCTCGCATAAGGGCCTCATTGAAGTCCAGTTGCGTTTGAAGTCCTTGTTGCCGAACCATTTCATTTTCAGAAAGCGAGAACAAAAATGAGGCAACTTCAGCAGATTTACCAAAATCATTAGCGGTCTTTGCTTTAAGCATTTTCTGCAAGTTGTCAAGGCCATTTAACGCATTTATAAAGCGGTCTTTAAACTGTTTAATAATACCATTAAGAGGACCATCTTCAACAGATATTAAACTACTTCCAAATATAGCATTAGCAGCAAAACGCATTGATGTAATCAACTTCACTTCTTTTGTATCAGCAACTACGATATCAGTAGTCTCTCCACCAATATCAATTGTCACAATATTTGTAACGCTCGCCATGGTCTTTTGAAAGAATGAGTAAGGCGCAATTGATTCGGTTATCGCAGTCGGGGAACCTGTACTATTGAAATATTTCTGATAGGCTGCTTTCCAAACACGTTCAAACAAACCTCTTTTGTTATTAGACATACTAATTGGGTAGAACCATTTGATTTGTGTCTGTGACAGACTGCCGCCTTCTTGAATAACTTTGTTCCTTATCATCAAGAACAAAGATTCTATATAGCAACGGATGCGTTCTTCGTTAACGAGATCGAGACGGCTCCATTTTAAATTTGGGACATATTCATTATAACCAGCACCTACCTCATTGTTGTTGTACATAAACGCTGGGGATGCATTACCAAATGCTACATATGCACCTGTACCCATTTCATTTACTCCTGCATTATTTTTATCAATACACAGAACTGTGCGCATGGGAAAATGACTTTGAGCTTCATCGCCAATAGCTTCTGGAATAAATTCGCCACGAATATGGTTTCGAACGAGATCGGATGGTTTGCACAACAAGCTTAGTTGTGGTGTATCTTCAGTAAATGCAAATGGCTGTGGCATCACGTTAACGCCTGTCGTGTACTCAACATGCGTATTCGATGTTCCTAAATCAATTGCAAATTTGAAGGAAGATGAGCCTGTTCGTTGTTTAAACTTAGGTATCATCATACCTGTACCTCTCTTTTCTTTGCCATCTTGGTCAGTGAGAATAGAAATCATTGCACAATCAAAGTCAGTTCCGTCAAGGAAGTAAACCTTTGAACGTATATCGCCATCAATGTCAACATTTCTAACCACGTAATCTGGGGTAAAGAATCCATTTTTTATATTGTGACAGGAGCAGAAGGTTTCTTTATTTAAGCTAAAGTCTGATAATAATGCAATACGATAGCGTGCTTCTGAGATTTCCTTGAACTTGATTGGCGGGAAGACGCCAACAGCAAAATCTTCAGGAGCGATAACTATAGCACCGTTATTATTTATGGCGTCAGCCTTTACATCAAGTGTGTAAATGCGTTTATACTCAACCTCACCCGCTTTAATCGGCACACGCAATGTTACTTCTACACCAGAAGCAACTGTCCTTATATCAATTGTATTCTTGCCAGATGGAGATTTGCCCATCAGGTTTTCACTAGTGAAATAATCATAATATAATGGAGTTACCGGAATTAAAAAACCTTGCTTTGCGCCACTATTACTGAAGAAGTTTCCATCAAAGAAATAATCTTTATCAACTTCTGCAGGAAGCATTATGATTTTATCAGCTAAAAAATCACTGATAGTTAAATACGGGTATTGAATATTTATCCCAGGTAATCGGCGGACTACAAGGGCATTATTATCAACATTAGGCACCTTGAAATTACGACCAAAAAGGCAGCCATAATACACCAAGTTAGCATAGGCATTACTATTGTTAACAGGCAAAACTAGAGGACGGAGATTTACATTCTGCTTAGATGGCAGGATTTCGAAATCTGAGTTACCAGTCAGGTTGATACTCTTGTAATGAATAAAGCGTCCATTTACTTCAACTTGCATTTGAGCTGTAGGAGAAACATCAATTGACAATGTTTCGTAATGCTTATCTATGTAGCTACCATTAGCAGTGTTAAGACATTCAGTCTGAATTGCATTCAATTCTGACTTCATACTATCATCCAAGACTGAGAAAACAGCTTCTAGGTATTTGTCTACTTCAGGATAGTTATTAGAAAACTCTGGGTCAGAATATTTTAATGTAAAGAAGTACTTAATAAATTCTGGATCACGTTGGTCAAGTGAAGCATAGTCTTTATCAAAAGCATAATCTGTGCCAAAACACAGATATTGTGATATTGCAGACTCATCGTTAGCTGTCGAAAAGAACAATGTAGCTGGGGATGTAGCACCGATAATATGCATTGGGCGCTGGCCAGGGCCAATATACCGTAAGATGTATATATTTTGCATCTTGCCAAAATTATATGGATCATCACCTCTTGAGTCTTGAGCAAAGAACATCCTCAATGTCGAGCCAAGAATTTTGTGCGCTTTTTCATTAGAGTTTTCCAATTGATTAAGACACACATTCTTATCCCAAACTTTTATTTCTACTTTATCTTTCATCGATGGATAGCAGAAGAATATTTGCGCCACATCAAGACTATCAGATACCATTTTATGGTAAATTGAATTGCCATGAAGCAGTTCTACGACCTGCGATGAACTATACTTTGTGATTGACTCCGGAACGATTTTTCCGAAAGCCTCCTTCACCAGTTCGATTCTTGCAAATGGAGAAGGAATTGATGTGATTTCCTTTTGTGTCGTTGTTGAGTCTTTTATTTTATCAACAAAACCATGATCATATGGTGTTTTGGGAGAATTGCTCCAATCAACAATAGTTGTTGCTTGGTTCCCATCCGTCTTATTTATTCTGAACAAATATCCCATACTGATTATCTGATATTAAGATTTTCTGTGCAAATTTCTGAGAGCGTATTATAAAAAAGTTCCATGAATGTCACAGGAGCACTTAAGTTTGATGAAACTTTTTTAAGTTTTTCACCTAACTTTATGTCAATTAGGTCATACCCCTTCTTCTTAATTATAAAGCCTTTATATTTGGGAGTAACACCTACGACTTTATTCAAGCCATCATCTTTAATGTCGTTATCCCTTTTGAAGGGTTTGAAGCCAACTTGATTTCTTGACAATTCTTCCTGCCATCGCTCAAAGTCGTTTTTGAACTGGTCATAGTTGCTGAAGAATTCACTGTGGAAGAAGTTGTCTCCGAGTAGTTCGTTGCGTTCTTTAGCCCATTTTTGTGACCTACGATGATCTTCATCACGATTATTCAAATAACTATTCAATAAGGACATAATGGTCAAAGGACGCTGAATGAGCCTCTTTGTATTGTTGCCAAAATCGGCAAAAATTGCAGCCCCATTAGGTGTATTTCCCAGTCCGAACTCATGGAAATTCGTGTTCGCTGGCCAACCAAGTTGTTTACCATCAAAATCCACTACAGATAATGCGGCTAAGACTTCAACGAGGTGTGCATCATTCATCTGGTTGTCACCACCATCACAATTATTATAACTGTAACTTGTGAAATCGTCACCTAAATAGTACATTTCATGGAGGGATCCGTTTCCAGTTACATTCTTTTCATAATAGTTAAGTGCAGCTTTCGCTTTTGTAATGAAAGAGTCAGCTTGAATAGAGCTTTCATCATTACTTTTAAGATTGAAATATGGCAACAGTGAAACTGCGCCAATAGGTGCAGTAGCCAAAGCCGCATTTTGACTGGTTCTCATTTTCTTGAGTAACAGAGGGAATCCACTTGCCCCTGTTCCTCCGAAAATTGAACTGATGATAAACACCTTGTCACCTGCTACAAAATTGGTTTCAAATGTATTATAATCATCCGATTGCGTGAATTGATTGAGGACAACGCTTCCGATGTTAGGATTTCCTTTGAAGCCGACATCCATGGTGGAAGATAAATTGTGGTTAGAAAATAGCATTTTAGTAAATGCTTGATTCTCTTGAGACATTGTACCAATTTTGAGGTATTTATCAAAATTGATACCTGAAGTGCCCACCAAAGGAAGGAGAAAAGATCCATCATTGTTAAGTGAAGTGATGTTCGCTGAGAATAGTTTATTCTCTAGTGAATTATCAAAAATCAGCTGATTGTGGATCTCCTCATAAAGTCTTAACAATGAAACAGTTCTTACCAAATCTCCATTCGATGCATCAGGGTCAACAATCATTGGAATTATATCACTTTTTGTTTCAATACCAGAAGCAAGAAGCATAGTCAATGATCGCAGGACACGAGAGCCCGAACCTCCAATCGCAAAAAGATATAAGTTAGCCATATTATATTGAGTTTAGAATTTTCTAAATGGGACATACTTACATGCGCTCCACCACTTAATGATTAATGCAACACCCACGAAGAAAACGAATGACCAAATTGCATTTGAGAAACTGAAAAAAGTGCAATCAAGAACAGACCATGAATTGTTGTCATCAACCTCATTATTTATCAAAGGCGTTACAGTATAATAAAGAGCATAAAGAAAGTTAATCGCTGCTGCAAAGCCAGCTGTTACAAACCATAAAAAGTTCTGTCTTCTAACCGGTTTGAACAAATAATAAAATAACACACTCGCCAAAACTGTCACAACTACCATGACCAAACCCACATGGTAGTAACCAGGTACAGTGTCATAGAGATAATTATCAAGGTTTTCACCGTACATGCCACTTGTGTAATAATAGATTGTTGTGAAAAACTGTTCCATATTATTTCAGGTTTAATGTAATAGTAAAATATGAATTTGCTTTATTGTGATAGGCATCATAAACACCTTCTATAAGGTACTTGATACCAGTAGTTTTCCCTTGGGGAGGAATACCGGCACCTTCATGACTTGAATCTTTTACCCATTGAGGTAAGAAAAGGTTAAATTTAATACCCAATGATCCTGGTGATGGCTTCTTTGTTGAAATTTCAAAGGTATATATGTCGTTTTCATTTGTGATCGAGGCAATATTATACTCAGAAGAAGAACTACTAGTCAAACTATAATTAGCAATCTTTTTCAGTTCATTTTCGCTTAAGATAACGTCAGACAAATCCACTTTGACATTAAACTTGTACTCATCTCCATGACGATCTTTGACAAGGTTTTTAACTACGATATCCGACCCATCAACTGCTCGCATTTTTTTTGCGCTCAGTTCATACGGCATATCCTTCGAAGCTTGCAAAAGAAATATACTCTCTGGGGTTTCTTTTACATGAAGGTCCAAAACTTTTTTAACTCGGTTTGCATCTCCAAATATCCAGAAATAGACGGGAAGATCTCTTTTACAAGGAATTCGACCAGGAAAATAGTTTCCGTCAAACCCTACTTCATATTTAAGAATTGCAACAGACAAATTATTATTCATGCTTAATTTGTTTGTAAACAACTTGGTAATTCTGGACTGTGCAGTTCTATAGTTTCCTTTATCACTCTCAAAACAGTAATCTGAAATAACAACATTGACCGACCCGCCATTGGCATTCTCCATCGCCATTTCGAGAATATTATCTATCTTAGTGTAACTCGCAGTACATGAATCCTTTGCTGAAGAAAGATAATTTTCAATTGATTTCTTTGAGTCAACCTTCTTTGTGTTAATGTAGTTGAGAGTAATAGTATCACCTGCAACCTTGTCTTCCGAAGTCAAACGATCATAATAGTCGTTAATGATAGTTTCCAAATCAGACTGACTCTTGCCTGAGAAGAACCCTTTCATACTGCCAGAGTTTTCAATGAAGATATTATAGGTTGTTCTCATGTCTTTTGAGATAGGAGCAGAAACTGAATCTATCTTTGTTGTGTCCCGTCCACAACGACCGCCTTTCTGTGAACTGTCAGGACGCCCACAACTGCCAAAAGATAACGACCCTAATAATAATAGGAGTAATGATGTTAAAGAGATGATAAGAAATGTACGTTTCATCAAGGTTCAATCATAAAAATCTTGGGCTTCACAAGATCAGGGTTTATGTTAATCTATCTCTATCTATCAATCATACATATCAAAACAGGACGTGGAGCCGATTCTTATTAAGAAACGCCTGTTTCAATATGCCATCTTATACGCTTCAAAGAAGTGCGCCGATACAAGGGACGTTGCTGGAAGAAGCGAGGATATTGGTGGGTTACAACTTTGTTTGACACATTGAACCTTACCAAGCGCAAATTTACAACAAATTTTCAAACAGATTGCAAAAATTACTACAAAAAACCACAATGTTTGAAATTTTTGCTACAGATTGTTGCACTTTGTTAAAGGGGCAATAATCATGCCAAAAGGATGAAAGAAATGCAATTTGCTTGTAACTTGTTTTATAACAAGAAAATAAACATTTCAAGAGTCGAATTGTTCTTGAAGTTCTGAGTAGAAGTCGATGAGTTGGCGACGAACCTTCAGGTCATCGATAGGAATCTCACAGGACTTGATCTGCATGATGCACTCCGAGAGGTACTCGGGCGGTGATGTCTTGAATGACGATAGCCAGATGCGTTGCTCCTTGCTGTCGGGAAAGTCGCCGTAGCCCAGGTATTGCCACATGACATAGATGGGCGTTTTCAGCGGCTCCAGTTTCATAGCCAAGGATTGCTGGAACGCCTTCGGCGGGCCGATGACGTTCCTGATCTTCACTTGCTCGTCGCGTATCGAGACGAGCAAGGCCTTGAGTCGTTCTCTACTGGGTGCACAATCCATCGTTACAATTTTAGTGATTCAATAAAAGTGGCCTCCATCGTCTTCATCTGGTTGCAGAAGTCGGCATAGGATGATGCAGTCTTGCTGATCTCGATGCCGAAGATGGAGAGGGTTCCCAGGTTGTTCTTCAGGGGCGAGGTAGGCACCTTGTCTTGTGGTTTTTCCAGGGGTGCAATAAAGCCCCCCTTTTCGACATGAAGGGATGTCATATATGTAACCACTTGGTAGATATCAGAGTTGGCCACTTGTGCGACTCTTTCATAGCTGTCTAACCGTTTATACTTGGCATCAAGAACCATGTGCTTATTGTAAAAGTCAGGATATATCACGCCACTATTGTCGTCAAAAATATATTTGCGGCCCGTTTCTTTTTTATTCCGAGGATGGGTGAAGCCGAGTGGTTGAAGGATGGTGTTGACGTATTCTTCCCATAGCCAGGCTCCATCAAAGAGGATGCCGCAGATCTCATCGTCGCTCTCGCCATACTTTACCTCCTCCATCCGCAAGATCTGGAGGCACAACGTCTGGAGCGGGCGGTACTCAGTGTAGTAAGGATGAGTCTTCATGCGAAGGTTCTTGCTGATGATACTGCTCCGATCGCCTTTGTTGTACAGTGGCGTGTGCTCGACGATGGTTTTGACGTTCTCGACCGTTTCACGATCAATATTCAGCACGGACTGGCCATACTTCTTTGTTCTCATGAACTCAATGGTATGGCGAATCAGTTCCGTCATATTGTTGTCGTGGCTGTATTCCCGGGTCGAATACGCAATGTTCCCGACAAATGGGATGTTCTTTGCGATGTGGCGGCCAACATCTATTGTCCCCTTCACGTTAGCATCGTTGTGCTTATAGGTCTGGTACTCCCGATAAAGCCCTTGTCGCAGGGCCGATTTCAGAAAGTACGGGAACATGAACATGATGAAGTCGAACACATCTTCCTGTTCGTTGTTGTGGCTCAGGTCAAACAGGTTGAATGAGAGCACCTTCTGCAGCATGTAGTGCAGCAGAAAGTCGTCACGGCCATTATCAAATCGTGATTTGATTTTGACCTGAAGGTTGCCCACACCGATGAAGCCCATCACATTGCCCGTACTGATACGGACAGTATCAGGATCGGCTGTGTTAAGAATATTCATGACAGATGATTCCCCTATTCTATCGTCAGATGTCTCGATGCTGAATGGGAATATAAGAAGGTTCTCATTTTCCCGACACAATTCAGCAATCGTTTTATCTGCGATTGGGAACAAAGCAGCCACATCGTTGCGGTGGTATACCTTGCCTGGGTGGTTATCTATCAAATCAATCCTCATTAGTCGAGCAGGTCAGATGCATCGTCTGGTTTTTCGTTGCTATCGTTAACGTAGGCTTTGCGGAACTTCTCAAGGATTTCATCTGATTTGCGGAATCCTCGAAGGTATTCCTTCAGCAAAGGCTCGATGTTCATTTCCCAAAGCATATCAAAATCGCCACCGTTCTCACCAAGCTTCAAGAAATATGACGGTCCTATCATGTATGCAGCGCCCAAACCATCCGTTTCAGCGATGGCATTATTTAGGCGATGCATCCTTTCTTTGGCTTCATCAGCGCACGGTAGCTCGTCAAGCATAGATTCCGTTTTGTCGGGTGTGACCTCATGCCAGGTAAAACGCCTACGCATGGCAAAATCCATACTCTCGACTGAGCGGTCAATATCATTCATAGTGGCAAGGATGTACACGTTTTCTGGCACATAGAACCCTTTGGCGAACACATCGGTTTCGGGCACCAAGTTCTGGTACTGAGTCTGAACTAGGTGTTGATCATCTTTCATACCACGATAACCAGGATCTATGGCATAGAACAGTTCGCCAAAGATCTTTGAAGCCTCTCCACGGTTGATTTCATCAATAATGAAAACAAATGGCTTCTTTTGAACTGCTGTTGGCTCTTCCGTTGATACTGGTGTTCCTTGTTTGTACAGTTCATTAAGCACAGCCCAATAGGATGAAGAATGGCATCCAAGTATAGCAGCTGTTACTGCTTTGTAGATATTGGTAATGGCGTTTAATGATTCAATATCAGGATATACTTTTGCAAGTTTTGCCAAGCGGTCGAAAGAAACAGTATATTCACGGCCATCAGTATTTCCGAAAGTTCGAAGGATTATATTGTTGTTCTCCGAAATTCTTACGACCGTCATTGCCTTGCCTTCGGTTTTTAGGGGGATTTCTTGAATCTCGCCGTTTTCTATCTTCTCAACAAGTTCATTATATTTTTCTTCAAGAGTTTTTTCCTCTTTTAGTTCTTTTTGAGATTTTTGGCTATCTTCTATATTCTTAACAGCTGCTTTACAGAACGCTTTAAACACACCATCCCTGCGTTCAAAGCTCATTTGGCCTTCTTCTTTCTCAATAGGCCGCAGGCCTTCTACAAAGTCTGTATAGTCGTATGATGGATGGAATTGCACGAACTTGGTTTCTGCATGCATTGCCTCAGCTATTTGTTGAGCCATATAGGTCTTACCTGTGCCTGGGGCACCCGTGAGTACCAGGTTATGGGTATTCTTCAAAAGATTGATGTAATACTGATATTTCTCCTCTTTAGGTAAAGAAGATGATTGCTTATCAGACTGTTTAATCCCCTCTTCTATGCTTATTGCCTGGTTCCCCACCAGGTCATGAAGATTGTATAGCTCTTCTACCAGTATTTCCGTAAGCTCGTCTATTGTGTACTCTGAGGCCTTCCAGCCTTCATTATTAAGTCTGATGCCAAGGCAGTTTTTTCCCCACGGGAAATCTAGTATGCCTTCAATTTCTTTTAAGGGCTCGAATAGATAAGCAGTTTTTTTCTTTTCGCAGTGCATTTCCACGAATACAGTTTTCCCATCATGGCCCGCTTTTTTATTCTTATCCCAACACAGCTCGTAATGGCAATCATCAGAATGCAGATGGTCATCACTTGTGCCTATCCATAAGAAATGATCTCCTGGGGTGTATGCCTTGAGGATGTTGTCTTTCTCTAGCCTCTTTTTAACTGCAGATTTCAAGTCTTTAAATGAGAAACTTGGAATCAACTTGTCTTTAATTAGCAATAGATCATCTTCATACTCAAATATATCTTGCCCTTTTCTCTGACTCATCAAAAATTGCTGAACACCCCAAAAGCTTTTTGCCTTAGGGTTTTCCATTCCCATATCTTCGGCAATGATATTTAACCAGTCCCGGTTATAGATGGGAATTATCGTCTCATTTGAATAAAGAAAGGCTATTTTCCACTTAAAACCATCTCCGAAGACATTGACCTTTTCTATTTCGTCAAAATCTCCCTTTGATGCTAATTCTGCAATTCTAACGACAGCATCCCTGACAAAAGCATACGCTTCTTGAGCGGTCGCTTTGTCATACCATTTGTACCATGCATAAGTATCATCCGATTGCACGGTTGTATCTTGGGGACGCTTGCCCTTCATATATTTATATATTCCGAATTTATAAGAAGTGCCGCCTTTGATAGACCCCAGTTCACGTGTCTTGATCTCCACCCAATAGCAGAAAGACTCTTCGCCGTCCACGTTCTTAAGATTGGTGTACTTCTCCAAAGGCATTTGTTTCAGATACTCAATTGGAAAAGTATCTCGAAACTGCTTATATAATTCTTTTCTATTAATGGTTGAATCTGCCATATCTTATTCGTTTTATGCTGTCTTTTATTTAGTTATTGATGGTTATTCGACATATTCAATTTTGAAATTGAGTCCAGTTCTCCTTGAGATTTCCAGCAATACTGAAGTCTTGGATTCGGTCGACATATGCGTAAAAAGGAACATGCCATTATCAAGTACATGCTTGCTTTCTTGTTTACGATATATTTACTTCATCTCGGTTATGTTTATACAAACGATATTACATCCTGCTTTTTGCAAGATCTGCTACTGCTGGATTTGTAGGATCCCACTTGTGTCTTAAATTCAATTGGGATTTTGCATAGCAATAACTGCAATCATGGCCACAGCCACACCCATATGTGTCTAGTCTTGTCGGATAATGGCATTTGCCACCTTCATTAGCACCAACGGTTCTATAGAAATATTTTAACTCTTTTGCCATCTTTTATATCTTATCACCATATGGAAGAGCCTTTATGTAATTCTCCATAAAACTCCAATCAGGAATAAAACCTTGTTCTGAATACTTATGATCAGGGTCAATTATTGGTGAATTGTTGTCAACTTTAATAGGAAGGATAATTGTTTCGTTAAGATATTTTTCTTCTGTAACTTTTCGTCCGTAATCATACTTAAATCTATTCATTTTCAATAACGTTTGAATAAACAAGTAACACCCAATACTAGCATGCTCATTTTCTAATTGTAGAATTTTAGCTGAATCGCCAACAACACATCCGTCTTTTTGGAAAGAAACAAATCCAGCAGAGCCAGTTCTAGCTACAGTTAAACAGGGATCAAGACAGACCGTGTATCCATTATTAATACAATAATTAACGTCAATGAGGCCAATTACTCCATTATTTTTTTCTCCACTTTGAACCGCTTTCAGATTTCCTGGGTTAGATTCGACTTCTTTCGTTGTTATACCCTTACCATTACGAATGGAAAGAATCTTTGATAAATTGAACTCCTTCCAATTATTAATATTAAGTTTTATACGAGCATATCTATTTTCTGTTTTAAACTCCTGTGAGCCAAGTGAACTGATATAATTGTTCATGAATTCCCAATCGGGAATATAACCTTCTTTTGAAAATTGTTTTTGTGGATCAAAAAATGGTTTTCCCAAAGAATCTTTGACTATAGGTAGATTTATTGCAAAATCTGTATCAATATGGATATTCAATTCGCGCCCAAAGGGGTAGAACTTTGTTTGACATTCAAATGCCACTAGAGTACAAATAAACTGATTTACATAAAAAGTCATTTGAGGGACTCGTGGTTCCATTATTGAAACATTTTGAGCAGTATAAAAAGGCTCTTTTTGAATATAACAAGCGCCTAAATTACCGCCTAAAGAAACAGTTAACAACCCGGCTTTATTCGGTTGCTTCCCTTCTATGAGATCCACCTTAGAATCAACACCGTTATTATGACTAATACGGGATACAAAGTTTACAGAAGGGCAATCCTGACTCATTTTATCTTTGTCAAGTTTATCACCCATTCTTATGTCGTATAGATCCTTCAGATAGAAGGTTTTCCATTCTGATACATTAAGATTCATATATTTGTCCTTCTTTAATCAAATATGAAACATAGTTGTTTAGAGTTTGCTGGAAATGTTCTTGTGATAGATTTGAATAGTCTGTTTTCATATATGCCTCACACAGCCATTCATCTGCCGATGAAACCTCTGCAGTTGCAGACAAACCATCAACCACCTTTTTATTTCTAAACAACATTAACCATTTTTTCTCAATCTCGCGCCATTTTGAATTCCCTTCTGAATCAAATTGCTCTATTCGACCTAAGTTTTTCTTTTTCCTAAAACCATCCTCACGATAGAAACCAAAGAATGTTTCATTAATCGTTCCATCAGCATTTCTATGAGGGAGGCCTAATGTGAATAGCATACAACATGCGTTCACTGATGCTCCAGGATAAAATATTTCAGCAGGTAATGTAAATACTGCTTCAAGTCGATTATCTTTTAACATTCTTTCTTTTGAATCTGCAAGAATTTTATTTGATCCGATTGCTGCAGATACGGGTAGTAAAACAGCTAATTTAACTGTCTTTCTTGGCAATCCTTCATGCTCTCTCTCTTCATTTATAGATTTTATAACGTCAGAAATAAATTGAATAAAGACATAGCCTTTGGTAGGGTCTTCTTTGCCATCCTTTGCTTTTCCCCAATTTGTTTTATACTTTTCAGGAATTCCAATCGGTTTTGCATTATATGGTGGGTTCATAAGAATAATGTCAGGTGATGCTTGCTTGATGAAATCCTCGCAATCAAAGCAACTTGCTAACTTAATATTACTGTTACCATCACCATGTATAAGCATATTAGTTGTCGAAAGACCATAAGCTTTCTCTTCAATTTCAATACCAAAAATGTGTTTTTCCTTTACATCATTCATAAGTTGAATGGCCTCGGATTCAGTGCGTCCTTTTCTGCAATCAGCTAACTCTTTAACCATTGCCTGAACAAGAAAAGAGCCACTGCCACAAGTTGCATCAAGAACTACTTTTGTCCGATCCACATCTGTCACTCTACACATAAAATCGGTTATGTGGTCAGGAGTAAAAGCTTGATTCTTATCAGCCTTACCAGTGTATTTATTAAATGCGATGAAGAACATGTTTAATATATCCTGTCCCTCAGAACTGTCAGCATTTATGTAACGATATATATCAAAAAGTATAGTATTTAAGATAACCTTCCAATTCTTTTTTGTGAGTTTTCTAACCTTTTGGTCTTCTAAAACATTCTTCTGTAATAATTCAATTTTTTTCTGTTTATTTTCGGAGCCATCCAAAAGTTCATCAAGAGTTGACTTTATAGCTGTCCTAATTTCTGCAGCCTCCATCATATCCCACACTTGATTGAGACGTTGCTTCATTACATCGTCTACAGCGCTTAATCCAGTTTGTTTAACCATCTTCTTGATATATAACAACGTCGTACCAACAAATTGGCTACGTTTATTCTCGTCAATATCATTTTTATGGAGAAGTTCATTCAGCGCCAGGGTGTTCTTTAACACAGTTTCTCTATCATTTTGTAGAGTTATGTCAAAAAGTTTGACATAATGCTCCATACAATCTAATACAGTCTCGTCCTCCAGAAGATGTTCATCATCAACAAAACTCTTCCAGACCCTAATATCATTGTTATTCGTGTTAGCGAGAATTGCTATTATTTTCTTTGAAGGATGGAGGGCCTTCTCTTCTTCGACATATTCACGCAATTGATCGGCATCTGCATCTACAAAGTTTTGCTTTGTTTCCACCAAAACTACGATGTCAGATTTTTCAAACCTGATATCAAGTTTATAATGATCAAAATCTCGGCCTAGAGCTTTTTTGAGTTTACTACGGCCTCCAGCCTCTTTGACATAGCTATACTCTCCGCCCTCAATATTTGAAGTGAGGAATTGTGAACCTATTCGTTCTGTTATTTCATGTCTTGTCATATGTAATATTTTTATTCGTTTACTTTGTTTATAACGCCACTAATCTGAATGTTTGCTATTTCCACGTTATACCTCATTCGTGTCTGGCACCTAGTTGACTATTCCACCATCGGGTGGCGCTTCATAGTGTATACAAAAACAAACCCCAATGCAGTCCCTGCAGGCCGACCAAAGCCTATATAACCACAAAGGAGTTTGTTATATCGTTCATGTTATTGGTCGCTTCCAGGATAGGCAAGAATATAGAATATTCTTGTCAGTGACTGCAAAGTTAAACAAATTCCGTCATCGACGGCGCTTTCCTCCAGTTTTTTTTGCACCATATTTTTTCGTGATTCCGCTTTTCTTTCCTTTGTTTGAGCGATAGCGGTAATTACTTTGTGGCTTTTCCATTTTAGCCTCATAGTAATCAATCTTGCTTCCTCTGAATCGAGAATGTGGTCTTGTTTGTTGATTTACAGTTTGTTTGAACTCAAGCATAGCATGAGGGATAACAGCTTCTTCATAAAAATGAAGCTGCAAGTGTGGCCATTTATTTTCCACAATCTCTATAAGCTTTTTACGTTCTTGATCGGTGAATGGCATTCCTTTGATGAGATTCCCATCGAAAGGGTTCTCCATTCCTACCGCAAAGCCGACAAGCTTCTTTTCCCCATTGAGGATTTTAATATATTGTCTCTTTGCCTGTGATGATTGACAAAGAGGGCAACTATTATTAAAACAAACATTTACGCTATCGGGGTGCTGTAACTTGTGGATCAAGTCGTTGCAGTCCTCGGCCGAATGAATTACAATGCGAATCACCACTATGCCGTTGTCTTCGTAAAATGTAAATGTTTTGTCGGCTACATCATGTTTGTAGACAATTTCGATTGCGGAGAGTACTTTCTCGTTCTCATCAAGAAGTGCAACATCCGCTTTAGCATCTCCCATGTATTTCTCCACTACAGCAGTCTTCGCTCTCTTTACCAGGTTGGCACTAAACTCCTTTCCACACCTTGGGCAAGCCCATGTGATGGTTATATCTGTACCACTCTCAATAGCAGAAAGAAGAATATCACAAATGCCATACTTAGCAAATTTGTGAATTTCCGATTCTGATTCATGTGGAGTATAACCTTTGCATTCCGAATCAGGTCTATGGCTGAAGTGATCTTGGTGAGCACGTGGGCCGTCGCCTTTTTTACGATAGGTCAAAGGTTCGTTACATTTTGGACAGAAATATTCTTGTCCTTTTTGGGCATGCTCAATGCTGACAAAATTGCCGTTTTTATCTTTCGCCCAGGGATTTAGAGGCTGTTTTTCCATTTTATATCACTTGGTTTAAAGTTCGACACGCGGCAAAGATAATGCACAAGTGTGCCAATTCATGGCACTAGTAACAGGAAAAGAGTTAAAGGGGCTGTTATAGATTTGATTCTTCAGAGTTGGGCATGGGTGGAGGGTTCTGGCTGTAGTATTGTTGGCGGTACTGGTTCTCCATCTGCATACGGATTTCGGTTTCTTGCCTTATACGCCTCTCACGCTGTTTTGCTGTTTCTCCGCCTGCTATTATAGCTATGATAAATCCCCAAAATGGTGACAGGAATAAACTCAAAATGAAGAATCCCCAAAAACTGCGACTATGCTTCTTCGCATAACGGCCAACGAGTACACACAGAAGGATGTAGAACAGAAAGATGCCAATGAGTATTGCGGCAATCACCAGATCGTCGATGGCTCCTGTTTCAGCAGGAATTGGATAGGTTTCTTGAAGTAAAAGCATAACTATAGTGTGGTTGTTATAGAAAAAGCGCGAGCCAGATACAGCCTGTTTGATGGTCATAGGACAACCATTTCCGAAGTTGCATTCATGGCTCACGCTTATAGCCGGAGCCACCATACAACCCATTCGGAAAATTTGAAAGTGTCCTATGTTTTCAAACAGAAGGGAGTATAATGTCCTTTTTTAATCCCGCGATGTCTTGTCAATCGTTTGGGATTGACGTG
>Ga0247611_10004840_pt1 | contig 18341 bp, 17 predicted proteins | sample 177DNAGHGhighgp2_FD_192422 | JGI IMG/M metagenome (GOLD analysis project Ga0247611, IMG submission 192422) | Sheep rumen microbial communities from Palmerston North, Manawatu-Wanganui, New Zealand - 1770 DNA GHGhigh gp2 | ecosystem: Host-associated > Mammals > Digestive system > Stomach > Rumen... | reverse complement strand
AAATTAAAGCTAAAGATAAAAGTATGAAGATATTTGGTAATAATGAAAGAATATTTGCAGTTGATCCAAATGGAGAAATAATAACTATTAAAGGTAAGAAAATTAGCGAATTTGCAAAAGAGTATCTTAAACAAATTGCTATAAAACATGAGGGAAGATTATATGAAAGTTATGGTACAGATATCCAAGGAAGCATGATTAAAGTTAGAACAGATGAGGGAATGTATTATGTTGGAATTATGTATGAAGTAATTGCATATAAAACTCTTAAATATATTATAATGACAACAATATTTTTAATAGCGGATTTTATTATAATTACACGTGTATATGGAAATTGGATATCGAATAGTTTGAAACAGGTACATGAGGGATTTGAAAGTATTATTAAAGATATAGATAGAAAAACACCATTACCAGCTGTTGCCAATGATGAAATTGGTGATTTGGTCATTGCCTTTAATGACATTCAAAAATTAAATAGATCATATATTGATGATATTAAAGATAAGCAAAACATGTTAATTGAAAGAGAGAGACTAGCTTCACTTGGACAAATGGTTGGTGGCATTGCTCATAGTATGAAAACACCAATTTTTTCAATTTCAGGTGGCATAGAAGGATTAAATGATTTAGTGGATGAATTTGATAGCTCAATAGAAGACCCAGCAGTTAACAATCAAGATATGCATGAAATAGCTGGAGATATGAAAAATTGGCTTGAAAAGATGAAAGGACAATTAGCATACATGTCAGAAGTTATAACTGCAGTTAAAGGTCAAGCTGTTAACTTATCTGGAGATGATGCTGTTGAATACACTATTCGAGAATTATTTGGACATATTTCAATTCTAATGAAACACGAATTACAGAGTGCACTTGTTAATCTAAATGTTGTAAATGAAGTTCCAGATTCTATAGTTTTAAAGGGAAATATAAACAGTTTGGTACAAGTATTAAATAATTTACTTTCTAATTCAATTCAAGCTTCAGTTGATTCATCAAATAAAACAATAGATTTATTAGCAAAGATTGAAAACAAATATATTGTTATTTCAGTAAAAGATTATGGACCTGGTTTGCCTGAGGTAGTTAAAGATAAATTATTTAAAGAGATGATTACTACAAAAGGAAAGAATGGAACAGGACTTGGTGTGTTTATGTCATACTCAATAATCAAGGGTAAATTTAATGGAGATATTAAATATTCATCTGAGCCAGGAAAAGGAACAGAATTTGATATTTATTTACCTATTTAGTATAATTTATTTATCATGTACAAAAGAATTATTTGGAGGGTATTATGAGACATTTATCTAAAGAAGCAGAAGGAAATAATAGGGAGTATAAGATAATTGCAGTAGATGATGAGATTGGAATTATTGATTCTCTTTCAGTATTTTTGAAGCATTCTGGATATAGTTTGGTGGGAGTGACTGACCCGTATGTAGCAATAGAAAAAGTAAAAAAAGAGCACTATGACTTAATGCTATTAGACTTTATGATGACACCTATACACGGTGATACTGTTGTTGAGGAAATAAGAAAGTTTAACAAAGAGTTATACATTATTCTTCTTACAGGACATAAGGACTTGGTTCCTCCTCTTGAAACAATAAAGAAACTATCAATTCAAGCATATTGTGAAAAAGAGGACAAGTTTGATCAACTATTGCTATTAATTGAATCAGCTTTCAAATCCATTGACCAAATGAAGATGATTAAAGAGATTAATGATAAACTTGCAAAGTCTCAAGAACAATTGGAAAAAGCATACTTAGAAACTATAGAAATATTACGATATACAGTTGAGGCTAAGGACTCATACACAAGGGGACATTCGGATAGAGTATCCGCATTTTCAGTTTTGATTGGTGAAGAATTAGGGTTGTTTGATAAAGATATAAGAACTCTAAAAATTGGTGGATTATTTCACGATATAGGTAAGATAGGAATACCAGATACGATTCTTTTAAAGAAAGCAAATCTTACTGAAGATGAATATAACGAAATAAAGAAGCATCCTTCAATTGGAAAGCAGATTATTTCAAATGCTACCATTTTTAGAGATATTGTACCTATTGTTTATTATCATCATGAAAGATATGATGGTAAGGGGTATCCAACTCATATTAAGGGAAAAGACATTCCATTTTTAGCAAGGGTTGTCGCAGTTGCAGATGCATTTGACGCAATGACGTCAAGAAGGTCCTATAGAGATGAATTAGATTTTGAAATAGTAAAAGAAACTATTAGAAAATGCAAAGGAAGTCAGTTTGACCCTGAAGTAGCAGATGCATTTTTAAGAGTACTAGATAATAAATTTGATAAAATTAAGGAAATAAAAACAAAATTCCCGGGATAAAGAATTAAAAATATATGAAGAAAGCTTGTTTTTTGATATAATGTCAATGACAAGTTTTTTTTTGAGGGAAAAATATGGATGGTATTATTTTAGTTAATAAAGAAATTGGATATACTTCTCAAGATGTAGTATCCAAAGTAAAAAAAATATTAAATATAAAAAAAGCTGGCCATACTGGGACACTAGATCCTATGGCAGAAGGGGTATTGCCTATTCTGCTTGGCAATTACACTAAGCTATCCAAATATTTGATAGAGCATGACAAGAAATACAGAGCAACTATTAAATTAGGGCAAAAGAGAGATACAGGAGATTCCGAAGGAAAAGTGATTGAGCAGCAAGAGGTAAAGGAACTATCAAAAGCTACTATTAATAATGTACTTCAAGAATTTGTTGGAAAATCATTACAAAAACCACCTATGTATTCTGCTATTAAAATAAATGGAAAAAAACTATATGAATATGCACGAGAAGGGATAGAAATTGAAGTGCCTTCGAGAGAAATAGAAATATATGAAGTAGAATTAATAGAGTATTCTATAGATGAAGTAACCTTTGAAGTTAAATGTTCCAAAGGAACATATATTAGGACTCTTTGCGAAGATATTTCTCAAAAACTCGATACAGTTGGATATATGAAAAGCTTAAGAAGAATTGAAGTGGATAGATTCAAAATAGAGGATGCTATTACTTTAGATGAACTTAATGATAATAGAGAAAAAATACAAGAATTACCTGCTTTTGTTACTATGGAAGAATGTTTTAGTTTTTTACCCACAATACAATTGCAGGATAAAACAAAATACTTAAACGGGCAGTTATTAAATTTTGATTTAGTAGACGGTATATATAATGTATATGAAAAGAATAAGTATATAGGAATAGGTATTGTAAAGAATAAAAAGTTAAAAAGAGATATTGTTATTTAATGAAATGATGTAGATTAATAGCCGTAAATGTGATATATTGGTAGGGTAATTATGAGATTAGAAAGGAGAAATGATTGTAAAATCATTTTAAGGTACATATGAGAATATTAGCTGTTGGAGATATAGTAGGAAGAGTGGGTTTAGACACTTTAAAAGAAAAACTACCTAATATAGTTAAAGAAAATTATATAGATTTTATTATAGTAAATGCAGAAAATGCTGCAGATGGTTTTGGACTTACAGAAAAGATGTTCAAAGAAATACTTTCACTTAATGTTGACTGCGTGACAATGGGCAACCACACTTGGGCCAAAAAAGATATCTTTGGTTTTATTGATAATAAGCATATCATTAGGCCAGCCAACTATTCAGAAGGAATAGTTGGAAGAGGATATGAAATATATGAATGCAAAGGCAAAAGAATATTAGTTATGAGTTTGATTGGTAGAGTTACTATGCCAGTGCTTTCAGACAACCCATTTTATGAGGCAAAAAAAATAATAGAAGATAATAAAGATAATGTTGATATCATTATTGCAGATTTTCATGGGGAAGCTACAGCTGAAAAAGCAGCTTTTGCATACTATTTAGATGGTGAGGCAAATATAGTATTTGGAACACATACTCATGTGCAAACAGCTGACGAGAGAATCCTAGATAATGGAACAGCATTTATTACTGATATAGGAATGACAGGACCAAAAAAATCAATAATTGGCATGGATATTGAAGTATCATTTAAAAGATTTTTAACTTCAATTCCAGAAAAATACAAAACTGCTGAAAGCGAAGGAATGCTTTGTGGAGTTATATTTGATTTAGATAATGAAAATAATAATGTTAGAGAAATAAAAAGGATTTGTTGTTAAATGGATCAATTGATTAACAAAGTTTTAGAAAAAATGAGTGAAATTGAATATGGATGGGTGGATAGAAATGGGGAAATCCATAGAAAAGCCAAAAAAACTTTTTTTCTAAATAATTATCATCTTCAATCTATCGATGAGACTCTTGGTTATAAGGTTGGAACATGTTGGGAACAGGTAGAACTTGCAAGATACTATTTAGAAAAAGAAGACGTTCATGTTGACTCATATTTTATCATGTATGATGATGACAGTAAGATTGCAAGGCATACAATTGCAGTTGCAAATTTGTATGGAAAATATTGGTGGGTTGAAAATGCTTGGAAGAAGCTAGGAAATTATACTTTTTTTGATTCACCAGAAGAAATATTAGATAAATTAATTGAATTGTATCCTCGAATGTACAAAATTGAAAATTTTGATTATGATAAAATTGAAATATATAAATATTCAAAACCAATGGTAGGTCTTTCGTTCGAAGAGTTTACAGAATACTGTAGAAATCAAGATGAAATTATATTAGATGGCTATTATATTCATAAACTTAAAGAATTCTATGTTCAATCAGCAAAAGGTTTATTTGTAGATGATATAGAGAAAAAAGATGACTACACTGTAGTTTCAAGTCATTATATTAAAGACTTCGATGTTAATTATATTACTGATATTATTGAAAATGAGGGCTTTGAAAATATAGAAAAAACAGTAGAAAAAGAAATGCTATATAGAGACGCAGATGAAAGTTATCTTATACATTCTGACACACGTTTGTATCAAAGGAAAGAAAAGGTATTCCCTCAAACAAGATATGACAAGGTTTCAGAAGAAGTATGGATGATTTATAATGATTTTTATAAGTTGAAAGATGTGGACTATAAGTCAAATCATGAAATTGAAATTGAAAAAACAGTAGATATGGATGTTGTGGCAGATGTTTTTGAAAGAAGTTTTAAATCATCAAATGAAAAAGATCCATATAATGAGATTGATTTTGCTGGTTATTACAAAATGTTTGAAAATTATACTGGTCCAGCAAATCAACAGTATAAACATGATTTTTACTTAATTAAATGTGATTTAGATGTGTGTGGATGTTTTATGCTTTTATATGATGATAAAATTCTAGGTATTTATGGACTAGCCATAATGGAAAAATACAGAGAAAAAGGAATAGGAAAAATAATACTTCAAAAGATATTAAATAAATGTGTACGTATGAATAAAAGAGTGGCCTTTCTACAAACGGAAAAAGGAGCATATACTGAAAAGTTTTATAAAGATTTTGGATTTAAGACTATACTAGAAGCTGTTTTCTATAAAAAAAAGAAAACTCCTAAACCAACTAGCTTGTTTGGAATCTAACAATTAATTGAGAGGAGAAATAGCATGGAAAAGAAAAAATTTTATATTACAACACCTATATTTTATCCTAGTGGGAAATTTCATATAGGCACAGCATATTGTGTAACACTTACAGATTGTATTAGAAGATACAAAAAAGAAAGAGGATATGATACTTATATGCTTACTGGTCTAGATGAACATGGGCAAAAAATACAAAGTGTTGCTGAAAAAAATGGAATTACTCCACAAGAACATGTTGATAACATGGCAAAAAATGCTAAAGAACTTTGGAAACTGATGGATATTGGATATGATGATTTTATAAGAACAACAGAACAAAGACATATTGATATTGTTCAAAACATAGTTAAGAAATACATTGAAAATGGAGATATATACAAGGGTGAATATACCGGGTGGTATTGCATGCCTTGCGAAAACTATTTTACTGATACACAACTTGTTGATGGGAAATGCCCAGATTGTGGTAGGGAAGTAAAAAAGATGAAGGAAGAATCATATTTCTTTAATATGAAAAAATATGAAGGTTGGATTAGAGAATTCTACAATGAGCATCCAGACTTTATAGTTCCAGAATCTAGAAAAAATGAAATCTTTAAAAACTTCATTGACCCAGGACTTGAAGATTTGTGTATTAGTAGATGTACTTTTGATTGGGGTATTCCACTTCCTAATGATCCAAAACATGTGTTATATGTATGGCTTGATGCACTTACAAATTATATATCTGCACTTGGGTATTCTTCTGAAAACGATGAATTATTCAAAAAATATTGGCCAGCGGATCTTCATGTTGTTGGAAAGGAAATTATTAGATTCCATGGTATTTATTGGCCTATTTTTATTCATGCACTTGGGCTTGAACTACCAAAGAAATTATATGCTCATAGCTGGATAGTTATGAAAGATGGAAAGATGTCCAAATCAGTTGGAAATGTTGTGTATCCTGAGGATTTAATATCTAGATATGGATTGGATGCCACAAAGTATTACTTGCTTAGAATGATGAGCTTTGCTCAAGACTCTATGTTTACACCAGAAGATTTTGTCGAGAGGTATAATGCAGATTTAGCAAATGATTTAGGCAATTTGTTGAATAGAACTATAGGAATGATAAATAAATACTTTGAAGGAATTATACCTACTGATTTTAATTGTAAAACAGACTTTGACGATATTTTAAGAGAGTTTGCATTAGAACAAATAAATGAAGTAGAAAGCAAAATGGATGAATATCACGTTTCAGAAGCAATTCAATCTCTTTGGAAATATATTTCAAGAGTTAATAAATATATTGATGAAACGACACCATGGGTTCTTGCAAAAGAAGAAAATAAAGAACCTCTTATGGCTGTTATGTACAACTTAGCTGAAGCACTTAGAAAGATTGCGATTATGAGTAGACCATTTATTGCAAATTCTTCAAAAGAAATATTGAATCAATTAGGCATTGCTGAAGAAGACGCTACATGGGAGAGTCTAAGAGACTTTAATATTATCAAGCCTAATACTAAGGTTACATCACAAGGAAAACCGTTATTTGTTAGATTAGAGAAAGATGAGATCGAATATATAAAAGATAAAATGCATTCATAAAAAGGAGGACTTTGTTTAATGAATGATTTAAAAAATTATATTAGGACTATTCCAAATTTTCCAAATGAAGGGATAATGTTCAGAGACATCACACCAGTTTTTCAAGATCCAGATGGCATGCAACTTGCAATAGACACCATGGAAAATAATCTAAAAGATTTAGATTTTGATGTAATAGTTGGAGCTGAATCTAGAGGATTTTTGCTAGGAGCTCCTATTGCATACAACATGCATAAATCATTTGTTCCAGTGAGAAAAAAAGGTAAGCTTCCAGGTGAGACAATAGAGGAGTCTTATGATTTAGAGTATGGACATGCAACATTTGAAATACATAAAGATTCCATAAAACCAGGTGATAAAGTGGTGATAATTGACGATTTAATTGCTACTGGTGGTACACTTCAGGCTATTGTTAAACTTATAGAAAGGCTTGGAGGTGTAGTGGTTAGAATATCATGCTTAATAGATTTACCGGATTTAAAAGGGAAAGAAAGACTATCAAATTATGATGTTGTTACTTTTGTTGAATATGAAGGAGAGTAAATATGATTGGCATTATAGCAGCAGAATTTGAAGAAATGAATGCTATTAGAGAATATATGACTAATTGCATTGAAGAAGTAGTATATAATCTAAAGTTATATAAAGGCATAATTAAGAATAAGGAGTGTGTTATAGTTCAGTGTGGAGTGGGAAAAGTAAATGCTGCTAGAACAGCTCAAATTTTAATTGATAAATATAACGTAGAGTATGTTGTCAATATTGGTTCAGCTGGAAGTGTTACTCATGCTCTTGATATTGGAGATATAGTTATTGGGACAGAATTGGTTCAATATGATTTTGATATTACAGGAATTGGTGATTATGAGAAGGGTGAAATATTTGAAGTGGGAAAATTATTTTACTCTGATAAACGTCTAATAGAATTGTGCAAAGAGTCTATTCAATCAGAAAATAATAATGAAAATAAAATGATGTTAGGAAGAATTGGTACAGCTGACTTATTTTGCTCAGATTCAGAAATACATAAAAGAGTCAAAGATGAGTTTGATGTTTTATGCGTAGAAATGGAAGGAGCAGCAATTGGTCAGGTTTGTACATTAGATAATATTCCTTTTTTAGTAATAAGGAGTATTTCAGATACACCAAATGGAAATAATAAAGTAGACTTTCATATTTATCTTGAACATGCTTCCAAAAAAGCTGCTGAGATATTATATAATTTAATAGAAAAGATTTAGGAGGTTTTTATATGAGTGAAGAAATGATTGTTAGAAGATGTAAAAAATGTGGGGCTGTTGTTAAGGTCCTAAAAGAATGTAACTGTGAATGTGGATTCGTATGTTGTGGTGAGAAGATGGATATTGTTGTACCTAATTCAGAAGATGCATCATTTGAAAAACACGTACCAACATATGAAATTAAAGATGACAGAATTTACGTAACTGTAAACCATGTTATGGAAGAAGAACACTATATTGAATGGATTAGTATAGTAAGTAATGGTAGAGAATGTACCACATATTTTAAACCAGGAATGGAAGCAAAAACGCATTTTAGATATGTACCAAATTCAACTATTTATGCATATTGCAATAAACACTTATTGTGGAAAGCTGATGTTCAGTAATTGGATACAACTTGACATAATTCCGATGAGAGTATAAAATAATGTATAGTTTTTGTTATGAAAAAGAGTAAATTGAATAGCCGCTGATATGGAAGAAATGAAATATGAGAGGAAAGTCCGGGCTCCACAGAGCAATGATACTTGATAACGTCAAGCGGGGGTGACCCTAGGGAAAGTGCAACAGAAAATAACCGCCATGTAATGGTAAGGGTGAAAAGGTGAGGTAAGAGCTTACCGGAAAGATAGTGATATCTTTTGTTCGTGTAAACCCTATCTGGAGCAACACCTTGTGTATTAGAAACATAATGACTGCTCGTCAGTTTCTATTAGCACATGCGTGGCTTGAAATATGTAGTGATACATGTTCTAGATAAATGGCTATTCGCGACAGAACCCGGCTTATAGATTTACTCTTTTATTCTTTATAAAAATAAATTAATAAAAATGTAAAAAAAATGTAAAAATTACTTTACATTTTGTGTATTTTTTGATATAACTACTTATGTAAATTGAGTGACATTATTAGAGTTTAGAGTTAAAGAGGGCAAAGATAGTTCTCTTGTTTTCTATTTTAAAGGTAAAAACATATGGGATTCAATTTATAAGACAGTAGATTGGAGAGGTTATAATGGAAAAACAGATCAAACTTTTTTTAGAGTTTCTTGAAAATGACAAAAAGTTGTCACAGAATACTTTACAGTCATATAGAAGAGATATTGTTCAATACAAAGAATACTTGGATAAACAAGGATTAAACTATTTGAAAGTTGAAGTAAACGATTTAGACGAGTATTTCGATCATTTAAAGAGCCTAAACAAAAAAACATCTACTATTTCAAGAAATTTAGCCACGATTAGAGCATTTTACCAATATCTAGTTAGGACAAAGAAAGTTAAAATAGACCCAACTGTTGGTGTACGTTCACCAAAGGTTGAGAAAAAAGTACCTAGTATTTTGACTTCAGAAGAAGTTGAATTATTACTTGAGCAACCAAAGACAGTCGATTTAAAAGGTATCAGAGATAAAGCTATGCTTGAGTTTGCATATGCTACAGGAATGAGAGTAACAGAGATTATTTCTTTAGAAGTTTCTGATGTAAATTTTGAACAAAGTTATGTAATCTGTAGGACAGGATATAAAGCAAGAAATATACCTTTGGGTTCAATTTCACTTAAAGCATTAAAAGATTACATGGAAAAAGCTAGACCGATTCTTATTAAAAATGAAGATGAAAAAACTTTATTTGTTAATATAAATGGTAAAAAACTTACAAGACAAGGATTTTGGAAAATTGTTAAATATTATAAAGAACAAGCACATATAGATAAAGACATTACACCACATGTTTTAAGACATTCTTTTGCAACACATTTACTACAAAATGGAGCAGATCTTAAAGCAATTCAAACTATGCTTGGACACTCTGATATATCATCAACACAAGTTTATATGCAATTTCAGAATGATGCTTTAAAAGATGTATATCAAAAAACACATCCAAGAGCGTAATCAAATCAAACCAAAGAAGAGGTGATACTTATGGATTCTGAAAAAGGAGTTACATTAATTGCATTAGTATTATTAGCATTTGTACTTTTGGTATTATCAGCTTTGGCAATTGGTCTTGCAGTCAGAAGTACAAATGAAAAGATAGAACCTTCTTCTGTCTATGTTGAATCAAAGAGTGCAGAAGAAATTCATCAAAATGTTTATGATAATATTACAAATGATTAAATTTATGTTAAAAATTTAAATTTCTATTGAAATTAAATTTTATTATATATAAAATATACAAGAAGAAAAAAATGGAGGGTTGAACAAATGAAGAATGAAAAAGGAATTACATTACTAGCATTAATAATAATTGTAGTTGTATTAGTTATTATTGCGGCTATATCAGTTATGGTTTTTAGAAACGGAAAAGAAGATGTAGGTACATCTGAGGAAGAATTTGCAAGAGTTAGTGAAGAATTACAAGGATCAGAAGATCAATATTTACCAGATGAATCAAGTACAGCAGATCCAGAAATAGATATTGATAAAGAGTTAGAAGACTATAATGATACTGAGATTAATGAAGATGATAAAGCAAACAGAATTGATCCAGATGCAAATATTATAGATGAGAATGTTTAATTATATATATAATATAATAATTGTAATGCCTAGATTTAGTTATCATTTTTATGATGGCTTTGGTGGGTGTGCGAATAATGTTTAAATTTAAAAGGGATTGCTACGTAATCCCTTTTTTGTTTTATAGGAAGGAGTGTATCAATGGAGAAATTAGCTATTTTAGATTGCGGAGGGCAATATACAAAAGTTATTGATAGAAGAGTAAGAGAGCTTGGAGTAAAATCTGATATTTTTCCAATAAATGTAAAGTCTGATAATCTTGTTGAATATCAGGCGATAATACTATCAGGTGGGCCTAACAGCATAGGGCAAGACGAAAGATTGTTTTTTGATTATAAAATATTTGAACTTGGTAAGCCTGTGCTAGGGATTTGCTATGGGATGCAACTGATGTCGGATTATTTTAAAGGAGTCGTAGATAGTAATGTAGTTAAGGAATATGGCCAAAATGAAATTAGTATAGATAATTCATCATTACTTTTTAATGGTTTATCACCAGTACAAAAAGTTCTTATGAGCCATGGTGATACAGTTAAAATTCTTCCAGAAGGATTTAGGATAATAGGAAAATCTGGTGAAGCTATTGCTGCAATAGAAAATGAAGATAAAAAGCTTTATGGAGTACAATTCCATCCAGAAGTTGATTTGACTGAAAATGGAATGACAATGTTAGAAAACTTTATTAGAAAAATAGCCGCTTACAAGGAAACATATGCGTTAGATGATAGAGTAGAAACGTCAATAAAAATGATACAAGAAAAGGTTGGTAATAAAAACGTTATTTGTTTGGTTAGTGGTGGTGTAGATTCAGCTGTAACATGTGCTTTACTAATAAAGGCATTAAAGCCAGAACAAATATATGCTATTCACATAGATTCAGGATTCATGAGAAAAAATGAAAGTGATTTGATTTGCGAAAACCTAAAGAACATGGGATTAAAAAATCTAATAAGAGAAAACGCAAAAGAATTATTCTATTATAGCAAAGTGATAGTTGATGGTAAGGAGATTGGGCCGCTTGTAGATACTATTGAACCAGAAGAGAAAAGGGCAATAATCGGTGATGTGTTTTTAAAAGTCACATCAAATGTTATAAATAGACTTGGACTAAATCCAGACGAAACATTCATTGCTCAAGGAACATTAAGACCAGACTTAATTGAAAGTGGAAACCCTGATATAAGCGGCTTTGCTCACAAGATAAAAACTCACCATAATGATGTTGCTGCTGTTAGAAAGGCTAGAGAAAAAGGACTTATCATTGAAACCAACAGTGATTGGCATAAAGATGAAGTAAGAAAAGTTGCAAAAATGGTTGGACTTGATGATGAAATAGCATATAGACAGCCATTCCCTGGCCCTGGACTTGCAATTAGACTAATTGGATTTGATAAAAAGAGTGCGTTAACCATTGAGCCAGAAGATGTTGCAAAAATGAGTGAATTAATGGAAAATACATCAAATGATTGTGAAATTCTTCCATTAAGATCTGTTGGTGTACAGGGTGATTGCAGAAGCTATAGAAATTTGGCTATAATGAGTGGTAATGGAACAGAATTAGATTGGGCTGAAGTTACGTCAAAATCAAAAGAAATTACTGATACTATTCACTCAATAAATAGAGTAGCATACATTCTAAATCGTAACAATATAGAAAAGGATGTACAATGCTTTGATATGATGATAAATGAAGAAAATGTTGAACTTCTTCGTGAAATTGATAATATAGTAACGTCAAATATTAAAGGAAATAAAATTAGTCAGGTATTTGCAGTACTTATTCCAGTTGGAAAAACAAAGAAGTATTCAATTGCAATAAGGACTTTTGTTACCAATGATTTCATGACAGGTAGACCTGCAATCATTGGTTCTGAAGTTGATAAAGAAACATTAAATAAGGTAGTACAAGAAATTGAACAAAGATTTTCAGATAAGATTGAATACGTGCTTTATGATATTACGAGTAAGCCACCTGCAACATGCGAATGGGAGTAAAGGATGTTTAATATAAATATTATTTGTGTAGGAAAACTTAAAGAAAAATATTTAAAAGATGCAATAGATGAATATTCTAAGAGGTTATCTAAATATTGTAATTTAAATGTCGTTGAAATACAGGATGAGGCAATTCCAGAAAAAATTAACGATAAAATCGCGCAGGAAATAAAATCTAAAGAGGCACATAAAATTCTTTCAAATATAAAAAAAGATGCATATGTTATTTGCTTGGATTTGAAGGGAAAAGAAATGTCATCAGTAGAATTCTCGAAAAAAATTGATAATATAAAGGTGAATGGATATAATAACATCACATTTATTATAGGAGGTAGCCTTGGTATAGGTAATGAAGTCATAGAAATATGTAAAGAGAAAATATGCTTTTCAAAAATGACATTTCCACATCAATTGTTTAGAGTATTTTTACTGGAACAGATATTTAGAGGTTTTAAAATTTCCAATAATGAAAAGTATCATTTATAAAAAGAAATAGGAGGAGAATAATGAAATTAAATCAAAATGATAGTAGAATTGTTAAAATACTTCTTGAACTAGGGATGAAGGAAGAACTTTCAAAAAATCCTGATGCAGTTAGTAGAGTACTTGAGGTTGCTCATTCAAGTATAAGTGGATTAGATATTAATAATCCAGAACAAGAAGCACGGAATTAGAGAGAGGTTATCTAGTATTGTAGACGAAAACCATAGAATTAGAGAAACTAAAAGAGAACAAAAGGGAATGGATAGAATAACTGATGCAAGAGGTGTAGAATATGATGCAACAAAATTTACACACGAATCCGAAAAAGTGATAGATGTAAATGAAAAGGGACAAACGGTTGTTACTGAAAGAGATATTAATACATATGGCTTTGCAAATAGACAAGCTGGCTATTTCCCTAGAGATGTTGGATTAAATAAAATGCAATATCCAATGGGTCCAGTACTAGGTGTTCAATCTGAAAATCAAACATGTACTATAATTGAAGATGGAGCAGAGGTCGATTATAGTGTATCACATTATAGTAGGACTTTTGTGCCTACAGATAAGCATGAGCTTAAAGTCGATATTACTAAAGGAAATTATTACGCACATTGCAGTGATTTAGGAAATCTTTATGAATATGGAATAAATGAGAGAGCATCTCAACCAGTAGATGTTCTTACGGGGGTTGGAAAATTTTTAAGAGTTAGTAGACGACCTGATTTAACTACAGCCGGTGTTAGGGTTGCGGTTGGTAATAATGATAAGCTAGAACGTCAAAGAGTTGATTTTGTGGATGGCGATATGCTATATAGTGATGGTGTATGTAATCTTCCAGATATTATTGTGGCTGATGAAGATTTATCAAGAGTGGCGTCTCAACAATTGCCTGCTTACCCAATCAATATGACAGATATACATAAAGTAAGAGAAGAAGAAAATAATCCTGAAGTAGTTCAGAAAAAAGAAGAATTAACAGAGGAAGTAAAAAAACATAGAGAAAATAAGGAAGGACAACTAACATTTTTAACTGGTGGTAAGCTATCAAGATTAGCTACTAAAAACGGATTAATACAAGGAACATATTCACCAGAACAGGTTGAATTAGATGACGGACAAGAATATAGTGGAAGATAATAATATAAAAAGATAAGCAGGAGATGCTTATCTTTTTTGTTGCATAATTATATAATACTTTATATAATTACAGCATAAATTTACGAAAATTAGTAGGAGAATAATGGAAGATAAAGAACGAATAAGAATAATTCTTACAGATGATAATGTAGAGAAATCTATAAGAGAAAATTTAGATTATCTTATAGAAGTAATTCCTGAGATAAGACCAATGATTGGGTTTGATCATAAACATCCGCACCATCCACTTCCAGTATGGGACCATACAGTAGAAGTAATAAAAAACTTGCACTCGGATGATTTTGAACTTGTTTTAGCGGGACTTCTACACGATATTGGAAAACCATATCAATACCAAGAAGGTGAAGTGAGGCACTTTCATGGGCATCCAAAAAAGTCTGCAGAAATATCTGAAAGGATATTAGAAAGATTAGACTTTGATCCAACAACAAAAAAGAATGTAATATATTTAGTGCTAACTCATGACACAGTTATTGATCCTGAAAATTTAGATAACACAATATCACTTATTTATAAGAGATTACAGTTACAATATGCGGATGCAAGAGCGCATGCACCCAATACTGTGCCAAAGAGAATAGCTCTATTAGATGATATTAGAAGAAGAATAGAAAAACAACAAGAATTAGAAAGATAAAATGCTATTTAGTAAAAGTAATCAAAAAATAATATAAAAGAAATCAATGCTTGGAATTATTGAGTATGTTCAGTTTGTTGAATGTGGTGGATAAATTAGGTATTGAAAAAATCTTGATTTTCTATATTATGATTATGGGCCATTGTATATTTTAATATACAATGGCCCGATATTTATATAAAGGAAATATAAAGATGGGAAAAATACGTAAAAATACAAACAAAAGACTTATTGCAGTAGCAGTAGTTTTACTTTTTGCTATAAGCATAGGATATGCAGCACTTTCGACAACACTAACAATTAATGGAACAGCAAATATAGCGTCAAATTCATGGCTTGTTTATTTTACAAATGTGCAAGTAACGAGTGGTAGCGTAACAGCGGCGACAGTACCAACAACATCTGGTACATCTACAACAACATTAACCTGGGCAGTAAACTTGCAAACACCAGGCGACTTTTATGAGTATACTGTAGATGTAAAAAATGATGGTTCAATAGACGCAATGATAGGAAGTCTATCTAATACAAGTTTAACAACAAATCAAGCAAAATACTTAAATTATACAGTTACATACAGTGATGGAGCAACAATAGAACAATATGATAAGCTAGATGCAGGAAAAACAGTAAAATTGAAAGTAAGGGTGGAATATAAAGCAGACTTGAATCCGGGAGATTTACCAAGTGAACCATCAGAAGTATCATTAACATATACATCAAATTATGTACAAGCAGATGGAAATGCGAAGAATAGAAAAGTTGTATTAGGAATCGGAGATACTGTAAACTACACTACAACTATTAATGGTGTAACTTTAAACAATTGGAAAGTGTTCTATATAGATGGAGATTATACAATATTAATATTAGCAGATTATTTACCAAATGCAGCAATGGATACAACAAGCATTGCATTTTCAAATTTAAATAAATATAATACATATGAAATAAGTGCACGTAATAATAGAATCCAATTATTAGATGCAATGACAACAAAATCTAACTGGACTAGCCTTTTAACAGGTTCAATAAATGGAACATCAATAGATTATTTTGGAACAGCAGATACAAATATATGGGCAATCGGTTCACCAACATTAGACTTATATGTAAATAGTTGGAATGCAAAATATCCATCAGATACAATATACACAGCATTAAGAACAGGAATAAATGATGGTCTAAATGAATATTATGTAGGAACTACTGAAAATCCATCAACACTATGGATAGATTATTCTTCGAAGGAGGGTTACAACAATACATTATACTACCCTCATCAAGAAAGTATTGATAATTGCATCGCATATTGGCTAGCTTCTTCTGCCCCTGGTGGAAACAGCGTGATGTGTGTGTTCAGCAACGGCAATGTTAGCAGCGGTAGCTATTACTACCCTAACGTAGCGTTTCGCCCTGTAGTTTCTCTACCATCTAATATCCTACAATAAATGTGGCAGGATAATCATAGGGGAAGATAAATAAAAACAATAGAATAAATAAACAGATTATAATTTGAACTTTTTATACAAAAATACTGTCTAATATACAAAAGAGAAAAAGGAGAGCATTCTATGGAGGAGAAGAAACATATAAATAAAAAAGGCAGAATTAGTTTATTAAAAGTATTAATAATAGCAGTGGTGTTATTAGTATTAATAATGATATATATGGGTACATTATTAAAAAACTATAATGCTGAAAGCACAGATGCTAATGAGGTAGTGAATGCTGTTGTAGAAAGCAATCATCCTGAATTTAATTATGCAAAAATATATCCAGATAAAGAATATGTTTTTCAGAAAGAAGATGTTAGTAATGATGATAGTGATGTATCTTATAGTTTAGTTTTACCATTTATAAATTTAAACATTAAAGAGGCTCAAGAACTTAACTCTAAATTAGAAAAGTATTATAATAAGAACAAGGCTTATTACAATGATGAAAAAATAGGAATAGTTCCACCAGAATTATCTTATGAGTATAGTTTTGTTGGTGATATACTAGATTTGAAAATCATATATTCTGTTGAAAATAGTAATAGTATATGCGAAGACTATCATATAGATGTAAAGAATGGAAAATTTCTTTCTAGAGATGAATTTTTAAATCATTGTGGAATTGATAGCAACAAACTAAGTAAATTAATAGATGAAAGCCTATTGTATTCATATTTTAGTTATACTTCTAATGAAAAAAAGAATTCATTTATGGATTTTAATGATTACAAAAAAAATACAATGATACTGGATAATAGTTCAATACTAGAAGATAATGAATATGATTCTAAAAGAATATCTGAGGCTCTTGAGAATAAAACAAAATCAGAAAACTATATTTATGACTACAAAAAAATATGTGAAAATTGTAGTATGCATTTTAGAGAAGATGATGTAATTGAAATATTTAATATATGTACACCAGATTCCTCTTATCCAGTAATATATGTAAACATGAATCTTAAATATGTAATACCAACACATCATAATTACACTATTTCTAATACTTTTGAAGATAATACATATTATATTACTAGTAAAGTGCCATTCATAAATATAGATTCAGAAGATGTTAATAAAATTAACACAGATTTGAGACAATATTTTGACAATCTATCTCAAATCTGTGATAAAACTGATGATTACATTGTTTTGGGAACCCTTAATGGAAGTAATTCAGCTGCTGATGAAGTATTCTTAAACAAAGAAATGAAAAAAGTGATTGATGAGTACTATGCTATAAATTATGCATATACTATTATAAATGATAAAGTTCTATCTATGATTGTTCTTGAAGAAAAAAATCCTAGTTCGTATGGCATAAAAACAACCAAATATCTAAATTATAATATTGATATTGAAACTGGTAAAATAATTTCAAATAATGATTTTATTAAACTATTTGGTATGGATGAAAATACATTTAATGAGAAATTGAAGGCTAAATTAAAATTGGTATCTAACAATAAAACAATTCCATATGATTTTGATAAATTACAAATTACTTTTTGTAATCCAAGTGAATTGTTTTATGCACCTAATTTTAAAGCAAATAATATGAGATATGCAGGTTATTTTGATGGACAAATTAAAAATCTTTCAGTTTTAGGTAAAAATTTTGATGTTTATCCTCACGTGTGGGTGGATGTATTCTTTGATGAAAAAGAAGACACAAAAG
>Ga0247611_10004839_pt1 | contig 18341 bp, 19 predicted proteins | sample 177DNAGHGhighgp2_FD_192422 | JGI IMG/M metagenome (GOLD analysis project Ga0247611, IMG submission 192422) | Sheep rumen microbial communities from Palmerston North, Manawatu-Wanganui, New Zealand - 1770 DNA GHGhigh gp2 | ecosystem: Host-associated > Mammals > Digestive system > Stomach > Rumen... | reverse complement strand
GAGCCTAACAGGAAACCTTGGGGCAACTGCTTGATATTATTCTCATACTTGTGGACGCGATAGTTGAATCCCGGCACTTCCATCGCTTGGGCAAAACCACTCTTCAGTGCGGCCTCAGCACGGTCCATGCCTTGTGTCACAGGGCGTGTTGGGTCTAACGCGTGGCACAGTCCTTGCAGCTGAATACTCAGCTGACGTCCTTCCTCGCTCCACTGTTCTGGAATCTCGTTACCAATAGACCACATGACGATGCTGGGATGGTTACGATGGTTCAGCACCAGATTGGTGATGTCCTTCACGGCCCATTCCTTGAAGAAGCGGGCATAGCCGTTCTTGCACTTGGGATAAAGCCACATGTCAAACGACTCGGCCATGACCATCATACCCATCGAATCGCAAATCTCCATCTGCCACGTCGACGGCATGTTATGAGCCGTGCGGATGGCGTCACAGCCCATTCCTTTCAGCGCACGAATCTGGCGGATAAGTGCCGACTTATTGACAGCTGCACCCAAGGGGCCTAAGTCATGATGCAGGCAGACGCCTTTTATCTTGCGCGTCTGGCCATTCAACTGGAAACCACCCTCACGTGACACGCGAACGGTACGGACACCTATCTTCATCGTCTTGCTGTCCATCTTTCGCATGTTCTTCATATCACCCAGCGAAACATTCAACGTATGAAGATTGGGCGTCTCTGGCGTCCATAGCTGCGGATTCTTTAATACGAACTTTGCATAGAACTTCCCATCATGCTCTATACGCACCTCGTTGTTTGCCTTTCGTCCATCAGGACACGTAAGCTGCAAGAATACGTGCATGCCACGAGCGTTCACTGTCCTACCTTCCACCTCGACGATGGTTTTATCTTTTTCGATACTTATCGTACGGGCATACAGGCTCCAATCGTCAAAATGCGCTTTCTGCTTCAGTATCAATTTGACAGGACGATACAGTCCAGCGCCAGGATACCAGCGCGAGCTCTCTTCCACGTTCTGCAAATGAACGCTGATATCCAGCTCGGAGGTAATTGACGTAGGTTGCTTCTTCAAGAAAGGAGTCACGTCCACACGGAAGGCATTATACCCATAGGCCCAATAGCCTGCCTCTTGGCCATTAACACTGACACGTGGCTCAGCCATTGCTCCGTCGAATACCAGATCTCCTGCCTCGTAGCCCTGGGGAATCTCCACCGTCGTACGATACCAGCCTTCGCCTATCCAAGGTAAGGCTCCTGATCGTCCTGATTTCTCCGTCGCTTCTGTCTCACCATTCTGCGTGATAGCCACACGCTGCAAGTCCCATTTCTTATCGAAAGGGCCTGCAATAGCCCAATCGTGCGGAATCTGTACCCGAGACCACGTTTTGCAGTCGCGTGAGAACTCCCACGTCTTCAAATTAATCTCACGCCTTTCCTGTCCCATAGCCAGCTGGCTAAGCAGGGAAAAAACAAACAATAGTTTTATCTTCATAAGTTGCAAGTTAGTAATATTTGTTTTGAAGGCCCAAAGGTACAAAAAAATCCCCACAGAACCAAATCTGTAGGGATTTTTGTTATCTATCTGTTAGAATTACTTCGTGGTGTCGATGAACATAGCAACACGGTTGAAATCGTTCTCAGAAGACAGCTTGTCAGTAGCACCGAGACCCTCAGTGGTGATGCGGTCAGCGGCAATCTTGTACTTCTTAACAAGAGCAGTCTTCACAGCAGCAGCACGAGCCTCAGAGAGCTTCTGGTTCAGCTCAGCGTTACCCTCGGGAGAAGCGTAACCGCGAACGATAACCTTAGCGTCCTTGTGGTTACGCATGTACTTAGCAACCATCTCAACGCTAGCATACTGAGCAGCATCGATAACGCTCTTACCCTGACGGAAGATCACATGCGGCTGAAGGATGTTCTCCTTCTCCTCAACTACCTGAACGGGACGAGCCTCGCACTCACGCAGACGAGCCTGCAGGTCAGCGATGGTCTTAGCGTCGGCAGCAATCTTGCCATCCTTAGCGTTGACATCAGCACGGAGCTCATTAATCTTAGCATTCAGACCATCGATCTCAGCCTGGTCGCGGAGCTCAGCAATCTTGAAGTTGTGAGTACCGTTGCTGTTACCGAACTTGTAGTTCAGACCTACGTTAACACCGATGTTAGAACGGCTCAGGTTGTAAACCACGTTGCTGTAAGTATCAGCCAGGTGATAAACGATGTTGGGCTCTACATAGAACTGCCACTGCTTGTCAGAACCGAAGTTGAAGGCAAAGTCAACACCCAGCTTGCTAGACATAGCGTTCTGCTTCATACCACCATAGTAGTGCAACCAGCCGAGACCAGCAACACCAATCACCTCAAAGCCACGGGGAGTGCCGGGATAACCAGCAAACCAGTTGCTGAAGTTCAGGGTACCGAGCAGGCTGATGTTCGTCATCTTAACAAAAGTGTTGAGATTATCAAACTTGAAACCCTGATAGTAAGTAGTAGCATACTTCTTTCCGAAATAAGCCTGAGCGTCAACAGCCAAACCTACAACCGGAGTGAACCAGCGGCCAACACGGATGCCACCATCAAAATTGACATTCTTCATCACTTTGTAGTGCTTAGAAGGAGCAGTAACACCACCGTTGATGCCAATGTACCAATTGTCAGTGTTCTTGCTCTCCAGAACAGTCTGAGCATTCATGGTCTGTGCAAAAGCTGCAACAGCCAACATTAAAAATAACTTTTTCATCGTTACTAACTAATTAGTTTAAATTAATATAATGTGTTTCTATCTTCTCTAATTTGGGCGCAAAGTAAGCAAAAAAAATGTTATGTACCAAATATTTGACGTAAAAAGTGCAAAAAAAGGTACAAAACTTGACCTATTTAGCGTACGGAGACCCAATTATCGCGAAAAATTCACACCTGTTGAATGATTTTACCACCTTCTTCGATGGCTTGCATATTCAGTGGAATCAGGTCGTGATGACGCTCTGGAAGGGTCTTCTTCAGCGCCTTCTCCACACCACTGGAACTCACCACAGGAGCAACCTTCAACAGACCGCCAAGGATAATCATGTTGAACACCTTGCTGTTCTTCATCTCGGCAGCTTTGTCCATGGCATTGATCTCATAGATGGTGATATCCTTGCGGGTGGGTTTGTTGATGATGCCAAAGCCGTCATAGATGAGAATGCCGCCAGGCTTGATCTTCGGTTCAAACTTCTCCAGCGAGGGTTGGTTCAGCACCACGGCAATATCATACTTGCTAAGGATGGGCGACGAGATGCGCTCATCGCTGACAATGACTGTCACGTTGGCTGTACCGCCACGCTGTTCAGGACCGTAGGCAGGCATCCACGTCACTTCCTTGTCCTCCATCAGTCCACTATAGGCCAGAATCTTACCCATCGAGAGCACGCCCTGACCTCCAAAACCTGAAATGATGATTTCTTTTTTCATAACTTCTTACGTCTTACATCTTACATCTTACTTCTCACCCGTCGTATCCTTGAGGTCACCTTTGGGATAGAAGGGGAACATGTTCTCCTTCATCCATTCGTTAGCCTTGGCGGGCGTGAGCTTCCAACCGCTGTTACAGGTAGAGACAAACTCCACGAGTGAAGAGCCCTTGCCAGCCATAGAGGCCTCGAAAGCCTTGCGCAATGCCTTCTTCGCCTTCAGGATAGAGCCTACGCTCTCCACACTCTGACGAGTGACGTAGCAGGTGCCCTCAAGTCCGGCAGCAATGTCAGCCATCTTCAGGGGATAGCCGTGCAACTGCGGGTCACGGCCGTAAGGACAAGTAGAGGTCTTCTGTCCAATCAGCGTTGTAGGAGCCATCTGACCACCCGTCATGCCATAGATGGCATTGTTGACGAAGATGATGACGATGTTCTCACCACGGTTCAGGGCGTGAATGGTCTCACAGGTACCGATACAAGCCAGGTCGCCATCACCCTGATAGGTGAACACGAGGCGGTCAGGCCAGCAGCGCTTGATACCCGTAGCCAGTGCGGGCGCACGACCATGGGCAGCTTCCTGCCAGTCGATATCTATATAATTGTACGCGAAGACGGCACAGCCTACCGGTGATACACCAACGGCCTTGTCTTCCATACCCATCTCTTCGATGACTTCGGCAATGAGCTTATGTACTACACCGTGCGAGCAGCCCGGGCAGTAGTGCATATGGTTGTCGTTCATCAGCGTCGGCTTCTTGCAGACGATGTTCTCTGGTGAAATTATTTGATTTCTATCCATTGTCAATTCTCAATTATCACTTGTCAATTAGCTTTGCTTGCAAAGCGTTAACGATTTCCTCAGGCTCGGGCACGATACCACCCAGACGACCGAACTGCTCCACGGGCACAGCACCGTTCACAGCCAGGCGAACATCCTGTACCATCTGTCCGGCATTGATCTCTACCACCAGAATACCCTTCTTGGTCTTTGCCAGCTCGGCAATCTGCTTCTCTGGGAATGGGAACAGTGTGATAGGACGGAACAGACCTACCTTGATACCCTGTTCACGAGCCACCTCGATAGCCTTCTCCGACAGACGGGCTGCACTACCGAAAGCCACGATGGCGTATTCGGCATCATCCATCTGCTGCTGCTCAAAGCGCACCTCGTTCTCCTGAATCTTGGCATACTTCTCCTGCAGGGCGATGTTGCGCTGTTCCATGATCTCGGGTTTCAGTTCGAGCGAGGTAATGACCACGCGCTCACGGTTCTTAGGCTTACCAGTAGAAGCCCAGGGACACTGCTTGATGACCTCCTCATCCGTACGACGGGGCTTGAACGGCGGTAGCACCACCTTCTCCATCATCTGACCAATCACACCATCGCTCAGAATCATGGCGGGGTTGCGATACTTAAAGGCCAGTTCGAAGGCGAGGTCGACAAAGTCGGCCATCTCCTGCACACTCGACGGAGCCAGCACGATGACCTTGTAGTCACCATTACCACCACCACGGGTAGCCTGGAAATAGTCACCCTGCGAGGGCTGGATGGTACCCAGACCGGGACCGCCGCGCTGCACGTTCACAAACACGCCTGGCACCTCGGCACCAGCCATGTAGGTGATACCCTCCTGCATCAGCGCAATACCGGGCGACGAACTGGAGGTCATGGCACGCTTGCCGGCACCGGCAGCACCATAGACCATATAGATAGATGCCAGCTCACTCTCAGCCTGTACCACCTGCATACCGGTGGTCTCCCAAGGCTTCAGCTCAGCCAGCGTCTCAATCACTTCACTCTGCGGAGTAATAGGATAGCCGAAATAGCCGTCGCATCCGCAACGAATAGCAGCATGGGCTATTGCCTCATTGCCTTTCATCAACACAACTTCACGTTCTTCCATTGTCTTCTTTACTACTTTAACTACTTAACTCCTTTACTCCTGTTTTACACGATACACGGTGATACATCCGTCGGGACAGACAATGCCACACGAGGCACAGCCCACACAGGCTTCCTCATTGACAGCCTCCACGTAGGGGTAGCCATGCAGATTCACTTTGTTGGCCAGTGCGATTACCTTCTGAGGGCAGGCGATGATGCATAACTGACATCCCTTACACCGCTCAGTATCGACCACGATGGCACCTTTCATTTTTGCCATAATATTGTTGTTTAATGCATTAAATCCTGAATTTGGAGTGCAAAGGTAGTAAAAATCGAGAGAAATACAAAGAAAAATCATTTTTTTCTTTTATTTCCGAGATGAAACCTACCTTCGACGTCAGTCAAAGGTACGAATAAGTGAGCAAAATTCCAAATATATTTGAGAATTTTCGAACGAAAGTACCTTCGACGTTAGTCAAAGGTAGTGAAAATCGAGGGAAATACAAAGAAAAATCATTTTTTTCTTTTATTTCCGAGATGAAACCTACCTTCGACGTCAGTCAAAGGTACGAATAAGTGAGCAAAATTCCAAATATATTTGAGAATTTTCGAACGAAAGTACCTTCGACCGAAGGTCAGAGGTAGTGAAAATCGAGCGAAAAACCAAGAAAAACTTTATTTTTTTGTTTTCATCATTCACGGATTATACATATCCTTACAGTAGAAGGCCATGATATCGTCCAGCATGCGCTTGGCCTCGACAGCCGGGCTGTCGGGGTCAAGCTCGATGGCCTGGATATAGCAGTTGATGGCTTCGTGCCACAACCCCTGCTTCCGGGCCTCATTGCCTTTCTGGTAATACTCCTCTGCGGTCATTTTTCTTTTTGCATCGGACTACAGGACTAAAGGACCTTTTTCTTGATGATAACTGTGCGCAACCAAAGCCCTTAAGTCCTGTAGTCCGATGCCAATATTATTTATAGTACTCTTTCTTGCCGGCGGCGAGGGTGTTCTTCATCAGCGAGCAGATGGTCATGGGACCTACGCCGCCGGGCACGGGAGTGATGTAGGAGCACTTGGGGGCTACCTCGTCGAACTTCACGTCGCCACACAGCCGGTAGCCGCTCTTGCGCGAGGCATCGGGTACACGGGTGGTGCCCACGTCAATGATGACGGCACCGTCCTTCACCATGTCGGCGGTGACGAACTCCGGTCTGCCAATAGCCGCAATGATAATGTCGGCAGCGCGGCACTCGTCCTTCAGCGTCTTCGAGCGCGAGTGGCACACGGTGACGGTGGCGTCGCCATACTGTTTCTGCATCATCAGCTGAGCCATGGGCTTGCCAACGATGTTCGAGCGACCCAGGATGACACACTTCTTGCCGCTGGTCTCGATGCCGTAACGCTTCAGCAGGGTGATGATGCCGAGGGGCGTTGCCGAGATGAAGCACGGCAGACCGATGGCCATACGTCCCACGTTGATGGGATGGAAACCGTCAACGTCCTTGCGATAGTCGATGGCCTCGATGATTTTCTGCTCGTCGATATGCTTGGGCAGAGGCAGCTGCACGATGAAGCCATCCACGTCGCCATTGCGGTTCAGACGGTCCACACACTCCAGCAGTTCCTCCTCCGTCACGTCATCCTCATAGCGGATGAGCGTCGACTTGAAACCACAAGCCTCGCACGCGAGTACCTTATTCTTTACATAGGTCTCTGAGCCTCCGTCATGACCCACCAATACAGCAGCCAGATGGGGCTGCTTGCCACCACGGGCCACTATCTGCTTTACCTCCTCGGCTATCTCGGCCTTAATCTGTGTGGCCGTTGCCTTTCCGTCTATCAGCTTATACATTGAACTTTGATCTTTGAACTTTGAACTAGAAAGGTTTCTTTCCTCTCATCATGTTGGCCATCTGTGCCATCTTCGAATTGCCGCCGCCAGCAACCATACGCATCACCTTGCGCGTCTGGTCGAACTGCTTCATCAGACGGTTCACCTCCTCAATCTTCGTACCCGAGCCCTTGGCAATGCGCAGCTTGCGGCTCTGGTTGATGATGTCGGGGTTGGCACGCTCCTTGGGTGTCATCGACTGGATGATAGCCTCGATGCCCTTGAAGGCATTGTCATCGATATCGACATCCTTCAGCGCCTTGCCCACGCCGGGAATCATCGATGCCAGGTCCTTGATGTTACCCATCTTCTTGATCTGCTGAATCTGCCCGTAGAAGTCGTCGAAGTCGAACTTGTTCTTGCGGATCTTCTTCTCCAGTCGCTTGGCCTCTTCCTCGTCATACTGCATCTGGGCACGCTCCACCAGCGATACGACGTCACCCATACCCAGGATGCGGTCGGCCATACGCTCGGGATGGAACACGTCCAGGGCTTCCATCTTCTCGCCTGTACCCACAAACTTGATGGGCTTCGTCACCACCGTGCGTATCGAGAGGGCAGCACCACCACGGGTGTCACCGTCCAGCTTCGTCAGCACCACGCCGTCGAAGTCCAAACGGTCGTTGAACTCCTTGGCAGTGTTCACGGCATCCTGACCCGTCATCGAGTCGACGACAAACAGCGTCTCGTCGGGCTGCACGGCCTCTTTCAGGGTGGCTATCTCGTTCATCATCTCCTCGTCGACAGCCAGACGACCGGCGGTATCGATGATGACCACGTTGTAGTTCTTGGCCTTGGCCTCCTTGATGGCATTCTGGGCTATCTCCACCACGTTCTTGTTGTCGGGCTCGGAATAGACGGGAACACCCACGCTCTCGCCCACCACGTGCAACTGCTGGATGGCGGCAGGACGGTACACGTCACAGGCTACCAGCAGCGGCGACTTGTGCTGGCGCGTCTTCAGCAGGTTAGCCAGCTTACCGCTGAACGTTGTCTTACCAGAGCCCTGCAGACCCGACATCAGCACAATGGCCGGACGACCTTCCAGCTTCAACTCCACGGCCTTGCCACCCATCAGCTCTGCCAGCTCGTCGTGCACTATCTTCACCATCAGCTGACTGGGCTTGATGGCCGTCAACACGTTCATACCCAGGGCCTTCTGCTTGACAGTATCCGTAAACTGCTTGGCCACCTTGTAGTTGACGTCGGCATCCAACAGTGCCTTGCGCACATCCTTCAGCGTCTCGGCGACGTTGATTTCGGTGATTTTTCCTTCACCTTTCAGTATCTTGAACGACCGTTCAAGTCTGTCACTTAAGTTCTCGAACATATATACCTTATTTATTTTAGGCTGCAAAGGTACGAATAAGTGAGCAAAATTCCAAATATATTTGAGAATTTTCGAGCGAGAGTACCTTCGACGAAGATCAGAGGTAGTGAAAATCGAGGGAAATACAAAGAAAAATCATTTTTTTCTTTTATTTTCGAGATGAAACCTACTGTTGACCTAAGTCAAGAATGATGCCACTTTGATAAAAAACTACGCAAAAGTCGTTTTGTGTTCGCACACAATTTCGTACCTTTGCATCGTCAAACAAAAAAAATGACAAGCAGAAAGATTGTTCAAAAAAGGATTAACAACTAAAATTTGAGGATTATGATTATTTTAAACTTTGTAGTGGTAAAGCTCGCCAACAAGGCTCTCCACATGGTGAAGCACTAAACCGCCAAAGGGGCGACGATGGGTGCACCCATGCCCAATGGGCATTGTTTTGGTGGGCGCCCCCATCGATAGGGCCGAGGCCCTACCCTATGTTATTTGACCCCCTCGGGGTCGACATGCCCTGAAAGGGCAATCTAACGGAGACCAGGGGCTCGCCCCTGGGTGAATGGGACGCCCCCCATTCACCAATGCCCTGAAGGGGCAATATAACGGAGATCAGGGCCTTGGCCTTGGGTGAATGGGACGCCCCCCATTCACCAATGCCCTGAAGGGGCAATATAACGGAGACCAGGGTCTTGGCCCTGGGTGAATGGGACGCCCCCCATTCACCAATGCCCTGAAAGGGCTATATATCCTAGCGTAGGGCCTTGGCCCTGCGTAAACGGGTCCCCCGTTTTAATCCCGCCCCTGTAAGGGGCTCATAACGTTAATCCCACGCATACCGCTCATCCAAATTGACGTTATACAACTCGCATATCCTCCGCAACTCATCCTGGAACGATACCTTCTTGTGATGCTCTTCCTGCCCCTTGATATACGCCACCACGGCATCCACGTGACTGTTGCTCACACTAAACGCACCATAACCATCCTGCCATGCGAAATGACGGAACGGATTGCCCGTCTTCTCGTTGATCCATCTGGACGTGCTCGATTTCACCGTTCGCACCATTTCCGACAAATTCACCTGTTTGCCCAACAAGAACAAAATATGCACGTGGTTCGTGGTGCCGCCCACCTGTATGGCCGGGCACCCGTGGTTGTTGAATATCTCCGCCATATACGCGTGAACATCCTCCAAGTTCGCCATCGGTATGGTATCCGTGCGCCCTTTGGTGGAAAAAACCAGGTGGATGTATATCTTCGCTAATGATTGTGACATAAACGTTTAATGTGTAATTCAATGTGCCGTTTGAAATGCCAAACTGGCATTTCAAACCATCACTTCAACAGGAACTCCCTTGCTGTACAAGCCACGATCCCCGAGTCGTGAATCAGACCCACATTCGGGTCCATCGTCACCACATATTTGGGATAGTTGTCCTTAATCAATTTCAAGTTGCCAAACTCACGCTCGTAAGTTTCTTCACCTGTCACCTGCAGGGTCACCTGCACATAAATCACCTCGTCACCCCTACGAGCCACAAAGTCAATCTCCTTACCGTTCAACTGCCCCACATACACCTCATAACCACTGCGCTTGAGTTTCAGATATACAGCACCCTCCAGCATCTTTTCAATATCCAGAGCCCGCTTGTCACGGCACAGATAATTCCGCAGCCCCAAGTCCTCAAAATAGTACTTGTCCTGCTGCTCAAAAACGCTCTTGCCCTTGATGTCATAACGCTTCACGCGGTCTATCATATACGTGTCGCACAACGCATCCATATATTCACCTACCGTGTTGGCGCTCACAGCCATCTCACTACCCTTTAAATATTTGGCAATGCTGTTAGCAGAGAACACCTTGCCGCTGTTGTCTGCCACAAACCGAGCCAGATTGTCCAGCAGCGATACGTTGCGCACGTTCTTCCTACGCACAATGTCCTTTACAAAGATGGTGTCGTAGATGCTGCCCAGATACTCCGTCCTCGTTCGCTCATCCTCCATAGGGATGCGATACAGGAACGGCAGTCCGCCCCAGCGCAGATACTGTGAGAAAGCATTATCAGAGTCTTCCAGACCATAGAATGTCAGAAACTCTTTGTAATCCAGGCTGCTCACGTGAACGCGATGATAGCGTCCGGCAAACGAGTTGGCGATATCGCTCGACAGCATAGCCGCATTACTACCCGTCACCACCACGTCCACGCCATCCTGCTTCACCCAGTAGCGCAGGGCCTTCTCAAACTCCTTCACCTCCTGCACCTCATCTATCAGCACATAATTGCGGCCACCTTCTACCACGCCAGCCTTGATCTTCTCCGACAATTCACGGAACGACGTCAGGTCTGCATTCACGGGGTTCTCCATGTCAATGTAGATGACATTTCCTTTGTCAGACAGCTCTGCCGCCAGCAGTTCCAGGATGCAGCTCTTTCCGGCACGTCTGTGCCCGGTCAGCACCACAGCCTCTCCTTTGCCCAATAAGTTGGAAACTTGAGCTATGTAGTCATTGCGCCTAATTCTCTCCATAATTAGATTTTTTTGCAAAATTACAAAAACTTCTCAACATACAGCAAACTTTATCCAATTATTTACACAATTCGACCAAAATTCCCAAGATTTTTCAACTTTTGGAGCAGCGAACGCCATCAAAGCTTGCTTGGTAATGGCCGAGTGACAAAAATCAACGCAGTTAATTCCAACCTTGTTTTTCCCAAAAACACGGTCAATCATCATATTCAGCCGTAGCTTTTCCCAACCTCTCAACAGTAAACAGTAAACGGTAAACTAAACGTACTGATTCACCCTCTTATACCTCTCCCCCAACCCAAGAAGCTCATTGAACATCATTAGGCGTTGACCTTCCAGCGCACCTGCGTTCATGAGTTTCTTTTGCTGCTTGACCCAGTTTCTAAGGCCGCGTTCAGAGTCAACGTATTTTGATGGATTACGATGATAAGTCTCAATAAAGGTTTTCACTTCATTGTAATGTATCATCCAACGTGTCTCTTGATCCATAAATCCTTAATTCCGTAAATTCGTGATTCCTGTGTATGCAGCCGCAGCTGCAATCCCCTCAGTCTGTCTTGCAATTCTTTTTCCATCAATCAACGAATTCTATTGGTCCCGTATCATTGTATCCCTTTGCCAGCAGGCCTTCTAATACCGAAATACTTAATGAGAGCTTAGTGACTACTTGGTGACTACATAGTGACAACTTACCGACCGCATTTTTTACCAAATTATCTACTTTTTTTTAGATATTTTTCAATTATCGACTCTTTTTATTCCATTTTGCTTTTTAGGTTATTCCTTCAGAAGTTTATATTCTTTTCGATGTTTACGGAATCCCAAAATCTGTGATACCTGTGCTATCCGTGTGACCTAATAGTTAACGTTAAGGTTATCGTCAAAGTTGAAAGACTTTGTCTTTCTCCATCTCATATAATAACGCATCGCTCGCCCTTTAGGGCACAGGCTTCGCGAGCAATACCAGAACTTTGAGAATGAGGGATTCTCGAAATTCTCAATTTTTCCCTCGCCTGAGGAGAGGGAATACAGGGAGAGGTGGAGCCCCTCTTGGCTAAGAGGGGACGGGGGAAATCGAAAAAAAGCCATGAACAGCAGATGAACCTTCTCTGCCAGTTCCACACTCATCCCGTCCAACATCTCGTGAACAGTTTTCAGGGTAATGCGCTTCTGCTTGTTTGCCGTCTGCTTCAACCATTAACCATGAACCATTAATCATGAACCATAAATGTTCCATCTTACATCATCCTTCCCCCATCATACCTCGCAGCAATAACCCTCCAGTCCACAATCTGCCAAAGAGCTGAGAGATGAGCAGCACGGCGGTTCTGGTAATCCAGGTAATACGCATGCTCCCATACATCGAACGTCAGTAGCGGCTTCAGGCCCTTCACCACAGGATTGGATGCCCCTTGCTCCTGCGTGATAACCAAGTTGCCATCAGCATCTGCCGATAGCCATACCCAGCCAGAGCCAAACAGACCTACGCCTTTTGCCTCAAACTCAGCCTTGAAAGCCTCCACACTACCCCACTGCTTCTCAATCTGTGCTGCAAGTGCCCCCTCAGGACCTTGGACAGCCTCACCAGCAGGCTTAAACTGCGCAAAGTACATCTCATGGTTCAGTATCTGCCCAGCATTGTTAAATACCGCCCCAGTAGGAGCCTTTCGCACAATCTCCTCCAGAGCCATATTCTCATACTCACTACCCGGGAGCAGCTTATTCAGATTATCCACATACGCCTGAAGATGCTTCCCATGATGAAACGCTATCGTCTGCGCGCTAATCACCGGCTCCAATGCCTCCGGTGCATACGGCAATGCCATCAATTCATATTTCTTCATATCAATAGTTTTATTTAATTTATACTCCTTCCATCAGACATCAGCCTTCCTACTTCTGACTTCGTTTATCATCCTTACTCATCCGTTTCTTTCTAGGATTACTTATTGGATTACTTATTAATTGATTTCATTTTTGAAATGCCATTTTGGCGTTTCATACCGTGAACCATTAATCATGAACCGTCAGTTGACCATGAACCATAATTACTGAACCATTCACCATCACTCGTGAGCCATTAGTGAGCCATTTAATAGTTGCGTATCCTATTGTATTCAACGTCAAGGTCAACGTTAAGGTTTCAACACCCCTGTCACCATCATCCCGGCCAACACTGCAATAAGAATACTCAACAGAGTTCCCGCCAGCACATACTCCGTCTTGGCCGTCTCCTTATCTCCAAAACGAATAATAGACTTCGCCGCTATCAACAGACCAAGTGCCTCATACCGCTGCATGCACACAAAGATTAGTATCAGCCACCTTTCTATGGTACCAATCAGAGCGCCTGCATTAAAACCACTCTCTTTCTCTGCTGGCATATTCACGCTGTAGTGCTTCAGCATCAACTTGATAAAAATATTCGCCGGCTTCCAGCAAACAAGCAAAGCAACTACAACCGCGACATGCCGCAACTCTATACCAAACGGCAAACTCCAATCATGACATCCGGTCCATGCATAGGCCACCCCGGCTATCACCAGCAGATGAAGAACCTGATCCAAACCGAACCATACAACATTATCCTCACGGTACGATTTCCATATATCAATGCCCAAGTGTGCCACACCAATCATCAACGCACCCCACCAGAAGCAGACATCCCATGATACAAGCCATGACAATCCAAACACAAACAAAGCATGCACATAGTGATGAGGGCTTTTCCAATGTCTTTCCTTCTTGTCCTTGCATGACTTTCCAGTCTGCAACATAAAGTCCGCCACCAAATGAGCCAAAACCAGGCTTAAAACTAATTCCATCATCATTATTCAATCCTTTCTGCTTCTTAATCTTTTAAAACCTTTTTTCAGATTCATACCTCGCCAATGCACGTTGAATTGCGTTCCAACCAACAGCAGCGGCATGCTGGTTCACCGTAGGCTGTTCCAGACCCAATATCTTGGCAATCTGCATCTGCGTCTCACCGAGCAGCAATCGATATAACACCTGACACTGCTTACCAGTTGCCCGTGTCACCACAAACCCTAATATGTCACACAAAGCAGAATAGCCTCCTACGTTCATCTCGCTTGAAACGAGCGAAAGAGTTATACTGTCCGATCCTGACAACTTATCCAGTTCGCGGCCAGAGTTGTAAATAGCCTCGCCGTCAATTATGCCATTATTCTTGTCATTTATTCTCAGTGAGCCAAGACCAATCACAACCCTTATTCCCTTCTTCTTCATAGCTCTGCTGGCTGAATCAAAAATCAACGTCTTCACATAGCATTTCAAAAGTAAAGCAATTCGTAACGATTGCGCTACATCTGGTATTACACACTCCACGGAGTCGCCACGAGTTACCCTTCCCCAAGCTTTGTCGCAAAACAACTGCATCACGGGGAAAAAGCCCTCAAGAGACTCTTTCAATTTGACTGTATCTTCAGCTGAAAGTGAAGTTGAATCTACTATATCAGCAGATAGTGTTGCATAAACCCTATTCATATTGACTGCAAAAATACACCTTTTATTTCATTCAACCAAGAAAATATAGGTAAATAAAACTATAATTACAAAAAATAGGTTTAAAATACTATAAACAAAAGACTCTTACTACTCTATCATACCTCTTCCCTGTTCCTCACTTTTATTTTTCACTGTTTTTCCATAACAGTATTGAAAAGCATCTGCATGAGATAATCCGTTTCATCCGTGCCATCCGTGGTCGCTTATATGGTTTCTCCTGCGTACTGCATCATCTTCCCAAGCACCGTACAAAGTATCATCTGAATATCCTTAACGAAAGAATAATGCCTGTAATAATAACAGTTCAGACGCACCTTGTCAGGATAAATCACGTTGTCATTATACCACACCGCCAGTTCCTGATCCAACATTTTGTCAATCTGCTCCTGCGGAAGACATCTGCCCTCAGACATCAGCCTTCTGACATCAGACATCAGCCTTCGTCAGTTCCTGATGCTTGTCTCGCCTGCCTTGGCATTCTCAACTATTGATTATTGCTGACTCCTATTATTCGTGAAACAGGTACCCGTCCCCCCGGTCCTGGAGCAAGCATCTTCAAAGCGTTACAATTTGTAACGGTTTCGTTCCCCTCTTTCTTTAAACGGTTCTTAAGGACACGCCAATAGGTCTGAGGGTTCTCACTCTCAGAGAGCACACCGCATACGTCAACAATAGAGAAGTACCACTCCTCCCGTTCGTCGTCCCATGCAGTCCGCACCTTCTTGTCCTCGAATAATTGTATCTTATGCCTTTGCGTCATATAAAAATCAAGCTTATACAAATATAACGATTATTCTCCGCAATTATTGTCCTACGAAGCAATCATCCTGCAAAGCTTATTCCCTCATTTACACACATTTTTCAGGCACATAAAAGCGTGTATAGAAGTTCCTGTCCCCCCTGATTCCTTGAGTTGTCAAGAATTCCTTTACTACTGATGTTTAACATGGTATCACAGATTGTGACACCCCCTATTCTCTTTTTATATTCCTTCTTCTCGTATGCCATATTGGTTGGAAGTAATCATGAATCATTAACCCTGAACCATGAACCATAAATATTCCATCACCATCATCCCTCATCCCTCAGCCATCTCATAAAATAACGCATCGCTCGCCCTTTAGGGCACAGGCTTCGCGAGCGATACCAGATGGTTCTCACATCGAGTTTTCATTTTTGTCCAGTTTGTAGCAATGCCATAGCGATCTTCTAGCTATTGCTACTGTGCCCTGCGGTTTTCCACAGGGATTTTCTCCATCACTCCATTCAAATAGAGCATCATCACGTATTTCATCCGTTTCTCTTCTTTCTGTTCCAAATAATCATCGTATTTCCCATCAAGTTTATCCAATAGCAATCTAATCAACTCAGGCTTATGAATCTGTATAGGTACCTTTTCAGCTAACAAACGATTGTACAAAGGATCAACTGACTCTATCACCTGCATCATCTTCTCAGATATATCAAAGTAGCGTTCTCCTTCCTGAACAATATTCATAAAGTCAGCAAAGGTCTTATCAAAAATATGCTTAACCAGTATATTACTCATATACTCATATCCATCCAGTCTGTCTACAAAAGTAAAGTTGTTCCTCATTGAACCTGCATTATCAGGAGTTAGCTGCTTTTGAATAAAGATACATAGTTCCAGATTCTCCCCAAACTTCATCAGCACATCAGAATAGTTCATGTCATCAAAACAGTATTTTGCCAAAGGAAAGTCTTTGTGCTTCAAATAGATCAGCACCATTATTCCCTGCCCTCTCTGAAACTCAAATAGTCTCTCATTCTTGACTATATAGTTTTTCAGTCCATATTTATCTTCAATAAAGGCAGGGCGATAATCAACCAGCGATAGAATCTGAAATATCATTACTGGCTGATAGGTAGTTATCTCCGCTATTGGTGTCCACCTTTCGCCTTGACCATACGCATTGAAATACTCTTTCCCTGTAGGATTTAACACCTCAGATAAAATCGAACCATCCTTATGGTACGTAAATTCGACATGATTCCCGTCAATAAACCTTATCAACTGGCCCACATGAAACTTTCCGTCAAACCTGTGTTGGTCATCTTTCGTCTGAAGGTATGTCTCTGTCAGTCCCTTTATCTTCAATTCTGGCGATGACTTGCTACCAAAATTAATAGCTTCCAGTAGCCTAAAACACCTCCCTTTATTTCGGAAGTACACCTTCACCCTCGGATTCTTATGCTTATGTCTCGACATTCTAACATCTTTTATCGTCACATCCAGTGCATTTCATAATCGTCACCATCAAAAGTGAAGTATTTCTTGAAATTAGTTCTTTTACAGAAATCTTCAAAATTCTCCTGATTAATCTCAAGACCATGCAATTGTATTCTTCTCTTGTAATTGCACTTTTCTCTGAATGTTGTCATTTCATGCATCCTATCAATAGCATTAAAAATGGTTGGGTTCACATAAAAATCCTCTCCTACAGCGTAACCTATGATGAAATGCGGCAACAAACCACATCTAATGGCTATTTCTTCTTGATTGGGAAATACGGCACTATCACAATAAGGAAGGCCTGTACTCTGCATTTCTGTCATCTGATTTGTGTCAACAATATCTATCGTTCTCTTCCGAGCTTTTCGCTTCCATAAATTATGAGGTACCCAGCCAAATATAAACGCATCATGAGCGAACCTATTAGCTATACCTGCATTGGTCGTTGTTGAAATATACTCTGATATTTCTCTATACTCTTTGTCACCTATAGTATGCACGATAGCCAAATAATAAAGATTCGCTTTCCGTTTTTCCTCAGGCTTCAGTTTCTCATAAACTCCGACGAAAGTCTTTCCATTATTAATTCCATCATAGAACTTTTCTTCTTTTTCACAAAAAGCCTTTATCCTTTTTGCTCGGTTTCCGCCTACTCTTAGACCTTCATCAATATATTTCGCCAGAGACGTACAGATTCTTAGAAAGTTTTCGGTACTAACATCATCTGGGTTTATTCCTTCATTATCAGCCCAACATATTCTCCCTTTTTCACCTGTCATAAAAAGAAATTCAGACAACATCTCGGGAGTTTTTGTATCAACATTAAATTGGCGCATCAAGTTCCTGTCAGACTCGCCTCTATAGATAAATCTAGAATTAAGCGAACCCGACATCATGTTATAGAATTCAAAGAGTTTGTTCAACTCTTCCAGAGTCAACTCATTACCATTGCAACTTAGCAACCTATAATTTGATAGCATTAAAACAAATCAAATAATATACTTTTCCAAAAAAAAAAGAAACTATCATGACCTTGAACTTTCGTCTTTTCTATATCTTTATTGCATCAGCCGAAAAAGGTTATCAGGTACACCACCACAATTGCCAGAATATATCTTGCCTTCATCATATTCTCACACATACTGGTTCTTCCTCTTATACCTATTACTCAATTCCAACAGTTCCAGAAACTTACTAAATCTCGGTTCTGACAGTTCCCCGGCATTCAGCATTTTCCGACCCCGTTTCAGGAAGTGCACCATCAGCCTCTCCTCTGCCACATACTTCGACGGATTGCGTTTGTTGACTTCAATAAAGTCAACCACCTCTTCATATCGTTTTTGCCAACGTTCTTCCTGTGTCATATCCCCTTATAAAATCATTGTTCCCAGAATACGCTAAAGGCTTTATTCTGATGCTCAATACACCATTCAAAGAACTCCATATCATTATCTTCTTCACGCTTTGTGTCGAAGCAATC
>Ga0247611_10004838_pt1 | contig 18343 bp, 3 predicted proteins | sample 177DNAGHGhighgp2_FD_192422 | JGI IMG/M metagenome (GOLD analysis project Ga0247611, IMG submission 192422) | Sheep rumen microbial communities from Palmerston North, Manawatu-Wanganui, New Zealand - 1770 DNA GHGhigh gp2 | ecosystem: Host-associated > Mammals > Digestive system > Stomach > Rumen ... | reverse complement strand
AGCTGATGTCGCAGAATAATCAACATAAGGATCAGTTGATGTCTGATTATCATAATAAGATATCGCTGTCTGTCCAGTATCAGAGAATATATGATTTTGACCAGTAAGCATGGCTATTTCTTGTGGCGTGAGGGTGTAGGTGATGGGTGTGGCGAGTTCATAGCAGAACTCCGCATTATTGGCAATAAGCCATGCTTTAATCTCAGGGAGTGTCGTTCCGATGCTGATTGATGGCGTAAAGTTGATGACGCCTGTCGTGCCATGCATGAAAACGCCGTTTACAACAAGCGTACCGGGCTTGAACACATTGCTGATGATTGCCCCATTAGGCTTTCCGGAAAGTTTGCCAGTGCTATCAACGATATTGACTCTGTTGAAATCCGTGTAAGCGTTGTCGTTGGTAATCTCCGTGACATTAGTTACCACATAATGCGCCCTATCCACCGTCAGCACGCCATTAGTAACATCCAATTCCCCGCCGTAGACTGTGCCTGCTTCGGTGGGGAAGGTGATGGAGTAGGTGTCTCCTGCATACGGATGATAGTCGTGGTCGGTGGAAGGATAGTTAAGCGAAACATCATTGCTATACGATGTTTCTTTTATTGCAAACCTTACATAGTAAACATTGTCGGGAATCGTGAAAACTGTGTACGTATTTGCTGTGTATATTACATCTGGGCAAGACACGAACACTCCATCTGCGTCATAATACACAGGCCTTGCAAATATACCGCTTGGCTTTACAAACACATACTGCGTTGCAGGCTTAACAGAAACAAGATTCTTAAAACGTATGTAAGCGTAAGAGACCACTTCCTGACCCGTAGTCCAATCAAACCAACCCAGTTCCCACTCTTCATCCCATACATTCACGCCTGTCCTCACCACGTTCGCCCCTGTCCATCCGCTGATCGGGCAGATGTTGGAGTAGGGAGACCACTCAGTAACAGTTTCTGACGCTTTATAAATCATGGGATATAATGTAGTGTTAAGCGTTTGTCCCGCTCTTACTTGGAACCACATCTGCTGTATTTTACCGCTTATGCCTGTAAGGGCGGTTTTCGCACTTGCGTAAACAGAAAACCACGTTCCACCAACCTTCACACCGCCCTGAAAAATATTGCTGCTAATAGTGGGAAAACACTGGAAATAATAATCTCCATTAAACGCTTCACCAACCTCTTGCTGTACATAATAGAATGTACTTGCTTCTGTTGCCGTACCACTTACTGTAATACTTCCATTCTGGTTTAAAGTCCATGTTACACCGTTTCCTGTATATGTCCTACCTGTCGGAACGTATAACAAATTCTTCCCCCCACCTGCGGGATACGGACTGCTTTGACCGTTTAAATCCTGCACAGGCTCAATATCAATCACACAATTTTCAACAGGAGACTCGTCACCATGATTTTCAAAACTCACAATATCATTTTTAATTTCAATTAATTCAGGCTGTGTATTCCCTTCACTATATCTTGAAACATAATAAACCCATAAATATCTTTTTTCTGTAGTTAGTTCAGGCTTAAATCGTGTCCAACCCTGATCCAATCTTGTAACCCCAGTTTGTTTGTCCGATGCTAAATAATATGGAATACTATCTCTTAAACCAACAGCATCAATACCGTCCTTAACAACAGGAATTGTAACAATGTCAAGTAAAGTGCTCGTACCGCCTGATTGATATAATGAGCATCTAATAGATATAATATCTTCAGGAATTGTATATTCTTTAGAAGATTCATTTCCGCTTGATGTATACTGTGTTGTCCAAGTAGTTCCATTAGCTGTTGTTTCTATTTTAAATCTGCCTGTATAAGCAGTAACTGCTCCACTACCTTGTTTATATGTTGCAGTAAATGTAATCTTATCAATTGTATATTCTCCAGTTTTGGTTTTGCCTATAACACTATCAGACGCATTTAATTTATATGAGTAAGCGGCTGTTCCCGTAGCACCTTGCTGACCAGTGATATTAACAGGGTCAGATTCAGAATAAAACTGACCATTTTCTAATTTTCCTTCATATGTTGTCTTAATTTTTTGCCAAATATATTTACCGTTTTCCCATGTGGGCTTAGTCGTAGACCATGAGCCACCTGCTAAATCTGTGGCACTAGTTGATTTATAATAATATACTTCTATTTTTGTTATAGTATTATAAGAAGTTAGAGTTGTTGAACCATAAGTTATCATATCATTTATCCCTTTCTTCCATAAAAATGCCGATAGTTGTATCAGCATTTTTAAATACTAATACAACTATCATATCTCAACTTTTACATCTGCAATTATTTTCTTGGTTATAAGTGTACCATCTACATAGATTACTTTGCCTGAAGCAGAAGATGCTCCATTAAATGTTGTTGCATTACCGCTTGAATCACGGAATGTCCAAGTATAAGTACCCTTTGGTAAATCCGCACTTCCTGCATCAGCCCAAGCAGAACCTGTATATTTCTTTAACACAACAGTTTTTTGTGTAGAATTAAGATGATAATAAAAATCTCCAGTGGCAGGATTGCTAGGAGCAGATGTTAAAAACCTGTCCGATTTAAGGGCATCTAACTCTTGTCCAGTACCAGTATCAGTAACAATAACATAAAATGCCCCGATGCCTTGTCCATTAACAATTTGTTCGCCCAATGAACAAAAAGCTGTTGCCTGAATAGGATCAAGCTTATCCATTAAAACATAATAGGCTGTATAAGTAACACTACTATATTTACAAGAACTCTTAAAAGATGCGTAACCGTCAACTGCTGAATTGTTTACTGTTAATTGAGAACCATTAACTGTATATTTGCCTGTCGTAGTAGTTAAGTCTGTATATGCACCATTTTCCCATTTTGACCATACCCAGTTAGTACAAGAAGATGTTCTTTCAGTTGCACCATCCATAAGACGTGCATAAATAGTAATATCCTGTGATTCTCTGCTTGTGAAGATATTACCATTAGGAGTGTAAAGATCAAATAATTTAGCATTTATACCATTTGTAGCAGCTGTAGAACGTGTCCATGTATAAGTGTGTGTAATCTGTTTTGACTGACAGGTGAATACTAATGAAATCGTTCCTGAAGCAGCACTGACATTTGTTGTTGTGGGTAAAGTATATTTAACATGACCTACCGCACTTGCTGTTGCTTGAGTGACCACCGCAGTAACACCTAATAATTGAGGTGGAGTAGCAACAGTACATGCGACCTGAGACGTACCTTTATATCCGACAAAAGGAATGTCTACTACAAATTCTGCCTGTGGTTTATTTCCAGATGTGCAAGGGATTACATCAGCATAATTACCCATGACTACATTAATCGCATCCACACCTGCATTACCTTGGATACCTTGATCGCCTTTTGCACCATCTGAAGTAATAACAATCGTCTGTGTGTCAACTAAATCAGACGTACCACCTGCTTTATACATGTTTACTGTCATATAACCGTTAGCCGCCGCTGAAGCTATATTGCTTGAAGTAATCGTATAAGAAGATTCATTGGCAGTTGAAGTATAAATAGTCGTTGTGCCAGATGTTATTTTAAAACGTCCTGCATAAGCAGCCCTTGCATTATTACCTGTTTGGCTATATCCCTTAACCTCAATCGAAGATGGAGTATAAGTTACGGCACTTCCATCACTGGGCGTAGTCTTATTAACAGCAATTGAAGCACATTCTAAAGAATAGATGGTGGGCGTGGTACCGTTAGCACCAGCTGTTACCTTTGTTAAAGAAAATACCTTAATAATATCATCATACCCATTTCGTGTACATGTAAAAGTTACTTTTCCCGTAAGAGCATTTAATGCAGTTACTGCAACAGTATCATTAGCTTTCGTAGTTGTTGATCTGGTTATAGTGACATCAGTTCCTACACTTGAAATAGTCCAATTTGCAGTATCATCTACACCACCATTAAAGATGATAATCTGAGAAGTTGCGTTATCAAAAGCACCAGAAACAGGTGTTCCAGACGAATTACAAGGAATCATCTGGTTCTCATTTGTTAAAACTGCGGTTACTGCCTTGTCGCCGGGTGCACCGTCTCTAAGTTTTGTAATACAGTGAATATCATAAACATTTTCATCATCTGTAATTACTTGAATAGTTGCAACATCATTTATAAAAAGATATGTATCAGAAGCGTTAACCACTAAAGTTTCACCAGTCCCCGAACCCGTGACCTGAGTCCAATCTCCATTGGCGTCTTTATATTGCCATTGCTGAATAGATACATTATTTGTTTTTGCCGTTAACGTGATAATAGAATCACTTACTAATGTACCATTTGTATTATATTTAAATACTGTATCACCAGAAATGATACAAGTTTTAGCAGAAGATGCCAATTTTACAAGACTAAATGTAATCTGTCCTTCCGCAGTTAATGTTTTTTTGGTTTCTGGTTCCACATATTCTACCGTAACTATATAACTGATCATAGTTGAAGCAGAAGTAAATTTATTAGCATTTACTTTTAATGTGCCATTAGATTGTTTTGTTTCACCAGAGGTTAAAGCTGTAATATTTCCAGACCCCTCTCGTCTTCTCCAAGTAATAGTTACTCCTGTTGTAGAGGCAGTTAAGGCGGTATTATTATAATAGATAACAGGCGTTAAAACTAAATTTGTTGTAGAAGTTCCCCAGTTAGGGGTAAAACTGTTTTGATCTGGATCATATATAATAGATAAAGGCATATTACTTGTAGGATATACAGATAATTGCCCAACATCTGTAAGGTCTACTAATGTTATTGAACCATATGTAATTTGTGCCATAATTTTTATTCCTTTCTTAATCAATTGTTACTTCACAAGTGAATACCGCTTTACTCCGTAAATCATCTGAATTAAGAGTAATTGTTCTGGCATTTAATCGACTCCAATCAGGGTCTATATTCCCATCTTGGTCATATTTTATCCAATGATAGGTTGAAACAGTATCACTTATATCTTTATTCCCTTTTTTAACAGTTGCTGTAAGAATAGTATTGATTCCTCTATTCTTAAAAATGTTTCCTGCACTAGATGTAATTTCCACGGTAATAGGAGAGGAACCACTTTTAACTTTTTTTACTACAAAATTTTTTCGTACTTCCAATCCCTCATAAACCGCTTTAATTTCAATAATTCCATAATCACCTGTAATATTTGTCACAGTAATTAAGTGATTGGGCTTATCCCAAGTAGCAGTGACATTATCAGGAATAAAGACATCCCATGTAACATTTCCATTATTAGTTATATCATCTAATCCAAAGATTAAAGTTACGCTAGTTTGACAATCTGAATAATCACCGCCGTCTCCGTCTTCATCTGTGGCTATAGCCTGAAATTCATTAGATAATGATAAAGCCAATGCTCCATTTACATCTTTAGCTATAGACTTTAAATAATCTTCTAATGTAGTGTTGTCATCAAATAATATCGAACCAGCTTTTACAGTAGCGATAATACCGTCTGCCCCAATTGATCCTACTTCTGTTATTTGATTTATAATTTCATTAATGTACTCATTGCCTTGAACCTGACGTGAGACATCGGTTAATCCTTTTTGCAAGTTATTGGTACGTTTTATTATAGATGAATAAGTTGAAAATATATCATTTGATTTTTTGACATCACTGAATTCTACTTCAATAGTGGTCAAGTCATCAAATTTTATTTCATAACTTACCAACCGTAATTTATATACCTTTTCATCTATCTCAACTCTGAGCCAGTTACCCACATCAAACTGATAATATCTTTTTGTATATTCATCTGGCAACAGGACGAGCAGGTCTTTTAAATTGCCTGAAATTGAATATTGTGATTCTGCACGTTTGGCTATGTTTTCATCAGCACGATCAAAAAAATCTTGTGCATTTTGTATTAATTCCGCTGTTGTCAATCCAGTACTAATAAAATTAGAATCTTCCTGTACATCTTCTCTGCGAAATGCAAGAAGTTCAAGCCATAACGAATCGCCAAGATATTCTTCTAAATTTAGTGCACTATTTATTGTTTTTTGTTGTGCTTCGATTTGAGTAATTAATGTTTCTATTTTTTTAACTTCATTTTCTTTTACTGCAATTTCAGCATCTATCAATGATTTTTTTTGAGCATAAGGCTTGTATATCTGTTCATATACATCTGGTTGAGAATCTTGTGTAATTCCTGCTTCATCTAATATGTCTAAAACAGCATCAATTACTTGTGAATAATTAGATAGATAATCCAAAGCATATTTTTTAATTTCTTGTTCAAAGGTATTATTATCGGTTTTTAGTAATTCTACAATACCTGCTAACATAGCTTCCTTTTTTTTAATAAATTTATCTACCTGATTTTTAATATAATCCCCTGTAGCTTCTGTAAAGGTAATAGTCATAGTTTTTTGTGCGGTATCGTCTTCATCTGTAAATGAAGTTACTTTAACAGTACCTTGCCAAGTAGGACTAGAATAAGAAGTAGTTGTAACATCAATCCGATATCTTGAAGTATCAATATATAATTTAGCGCAATCTGTTACTTCATTTGTTGAAGTTGTTTCTGATACTTTACTAAGATTTCTAACTCCTATTTTAGTCATTGTGAATTTTGACAATTGTTCTTGCGCTGTTGTATCTGTTGTATCAGGAGAATAAGGTGACATTGTAGTATTAATAAAATCATGTAAATATGTAGAATAATAATATGCCAAAGTTAATTTTGTATATCCTGTAATAGGTATTTCTATTTTTTCTAAAGGATCTTTTGACATAGCTTGATATTTAGTAACTAAAGTATTGTAATCATTGATACAAATATCAGACACGCCCGACATTTCATAAAAATATCTATATTGGTTATAATCATTTTCATATGCGTTAATTTTATTTCGCAATGCATCTGACATATCTTGCTTCATATCATCAGTAAAACGCCATATATAACGTGAACCACTAGGATTACAGTTTATAATTGCCGCTGTCATGTCATCATCTCCAGCACCCAATCTAAAACAGTTTTTAATTTCATCAACATTTGTAGACAATGTTAAATCTTCACCTAAATTCTCTTTAGTTATAAAAATGCCTGTGTCTTCTCCATAACGGGGAATAATTTTTTGACTATGTGCGCACTCTAAATTTGTACAACCATTAGTAAAATCGCCTCTTTTACCGCATTCGGGGCAATAGTCTTTTCCATCATAAAAAGATATAGTTCGATGAAAGTCCAAATTATCTTGGTCTGATTCACCAAATACAATAATACAATCTACCTCTTCAGCCACAGTTTTTAGGCATTCTATAACCTCAGTGCCTGAAAATGAAAAAGTCCGTTTAACATTCCACAAACTACTATCTACATGAGCTATAGAATAATGACGGGCTTTATCTTTAAGTATTCGATTTATAATAGATGCTTCTGGTTTATCTGGATTATAAAATACAGTATCTTCATAATCATCTCGTTCGATATCTGCTTGAGTACGAATTTCAATATCATAATTTGCCGACTGTGATAATTCAGCATATTGTGCCAATGTACCAGTAATATGTTTCACGGTATCATCACTTTCATCTATTTCTACTTCAATTTCATACCAAAGCCCTCTTGCTTTGATATGTGGCACTCTTAAAGGAATAAATAATAATTTAAAATCTTTTACATAATCCCATAAAGGATTCTTGTATGTATTTATATATTTATGAACATCGCAGGACATCTCCGATAACAAAACAAGAGAATCTTCAAATTCTATTTTTACTACCAAAGATGCCTCATCGATATTTAATACGCCAATTTTTTTTCCACTCTTATTTGCTAAGATAATTATAGGGGTAATCGGCTGACCCACTGAGTCTTTTTCTATAAAATATTGTTTTTTCATCCTTACCCCTCTCTAATAATCATATTGGTAAAACTTTTCTAATTGGATTATAAGTAATTATATATTCACATGGTAAAGAAAAGGTTAAAACATTTTCACCAGTAACAAAATTATTCCCTATTCTTAAAAATGTATAATTAAAATCATCATATACGTTATGTGAAGATTCAGATGATTCAACCTGTAAATATTTAGAAAAAACAATTTTTTCATTAGCACTGCAATTATTAATAGTAGTAGTTCTTTGATCAAAATCATTATAAATAGAAAGATTACCATTATCTAAACAATTAATGATTAAAGTTGGATATATGTACCCTATTTCAGTAGATAAATCATTAATTGTGACATTTCCATTAGCATCTATTTCACCAGAAAAAACAACATCATCTTGTAAAGCATAAGGACGTGTACTTATAAAAGTCAAAGTTAAGCCACCTCGTTGAGAGCCAACAACTTCTTCTTCAACTTCAAATGTACCTTCCCAGAAAATATCAAAATATTCGGATGCATCTATTTTAAATCGATGCGGGGCAGGTCTACACAACCATCTTTTTAATTCTTCCATTTCTTCAATTGTAAATGCGTATTCATCTGTTTTACATGGATTTTTAATTATAGTGATTGTAAAAGACAATGTATCTTCATAATTAACATATACAAAAGGCTGTTCTCTGCCATTATATAAAGAGACCTGATTAATGTTTTGTTTTCCTTCTTCAAGATGTCCGTCAGTAGAAAAATAACCAATAACATATCTACCGTCATAAAAATCACTTAAAGAAATATTGTCATATATAAAATTTGAAAAGGACATTTTTTCACTTCCTTTCATTTTGAGGGTGCCATTGATATATGACACCCTCAAATAATTAGTTTATCTAAAACGTATTGAATTCCCCTTCAGAGAATTGTTGCCATTTAATCTACCTAATGATATTTCTTGAATATATTTTGTAAAGTTGGGATCTCTCTGCGCTTCACGCATGAATTCAGAATAATTAGTTACATTAGGAATATTAAATGTAATATAATTTGTTGTATCACCAGTATTATTGGTGGTAGTAGTATTATTAGGATGTAAATCCATATGACTAGCAATAAAGCCTAATGGATCACTCATTCCTTTAAGAAGATTGACAGCAGCATCGTGAGGGAGAACAGTAGATCCTTTGTCTAAACGAGTATATATTCTACCATTTTTGTTAATGAACACTTCCCCGCCATGCTCATCGACTTCATACATACCAGAACGTTTAACATTCGCAATACCTTTAGCGAGATGTCCCGCTGTAGCCGACTTTTTACTAAGAATTCTACCATTTTTATCAGTGGTATAAGTAGTATTGCCGACCGTGAACGTTCCTTTTTTCAGAATAGCAATTTCATTAAAGTAATATTGCTTACCGTCAATTTTTTGTAATCCAGTAACCGCTCTTCCAGCACTATCAAAATAATAAGTTGATTTACCACCAATGGTTCTCCAACCTTTAACTAAAGTACCAGTCGTACTATCAACAAGACGTTTCTTACCATCGTTACCATAGAATAAACCAGTTTGTTTTTTCCCATTATAATAGAAGACTTTTTTGCCGTTTTCAGTATATGTTCCATGTTTAACTTTCTTGGGTGTGGTGGTCGTTCTTTTTGGTGTGGTAGTTGGTTTTTTAGTTGTGGCGGTAAACGCTTTAGTTAGTGCTTTTGTTAAATCAACAGGATTACTGTTTTTAAGAGGTTCGGTTGAACCATTCTTAGTATTAGGTTTATTAACAAGTGTTAAACCTGATGTGGGTTTTTTGGTAGTTGTAGTTCTTGATTTATAAACAAATGTGCCCGTTGACATTCTTATAGTAGTAGCACCTTTTTTAGGAGTAGTTGTTTTACCTCCTTTTTTAGGGGTTGTTGTTTTACCCCCTTTCTTAGGAGTAGTTGTTCTAGGAGTAGTTGTTTTACTTCCTTTTTTAGGAGTGGTTGTTTTACCTCCCTTTTTAGGGGTTGTTGTTTTGCTTCCTTTTTTAGGAGTAGTTGTTTTCTTTTTAGGGGTAGTTGTTGTTGTTGAAACTGTATTAATTTTGTTCACAGCCACTTCGTCAGAATGATTCTTGGCATCATCAAGGTCTTGCGTTATTTTTTCAATGGTTTTTAATGTTGTTGCAGCATTATTGATAAAAGTACCAATAGAATTTATATTTGATACTAAAGCGTTACTATCATTTTTATTGGTATTTTTAGTTCCTTCATATGTTTTAGCGAGTTCTGCACTAAAAGTATAATTAACTGAATTACCAATAGATTTAATAGTTTCAACAATTGAAGTTCCGTTTTGATTAATGCGGTCAATAGCTTCCTTAAAAAGAGCATCAATATTTTTTAGACGATCATTGAGAACTTCCTCATACTTATCTTGCATTTCCTTTAATGCTTCTTTGATATCGGAAACACGCTTATCTTCTTGAGTGTCTTTTAAATCTTGTTGAGCTTGTTTAAGTTGATCCCGTAATTGCTGTCTTCTGACCCTTCCTTCTTCAGAATCATCACCGCCCATAGAACGAAGTTGTTTTTCAAGATTAGAAATGTTTTTTTGTTTATCGGCTATACTTTTTGCATATTGTTCTTGGCTACGCTGTTTATCTAATGCTTCCTCATATTTAGATATGAGTTCATTCATAGCTTCAATTTGTTTTTTGATGCCCTTTTCAGCGAGGTCTGCCATTGCTTCTTTTTGTTTTTCAGCCGCTTTAATGGAATCTTGTTGAGCTTCTAACCATTCGTTTCTTTGTTTGATTAATGTTTGATTATATGGATCTTTCGCTAATTTCTCATTTAATTTTGTAACTTCATCTTTATAACGATTAGCCTGTTTCATTAATAGATCATATTGTTGAGCAATTAATCCAGCAGATGCCTGAGCATCTTTGGTAGGTTTTCCTTTATCATCGAACAAATCATCTTCACGAATCAGTTCGTTTAAAAATTCCATTTCATCAATTACATTTTTAATAGTATCTTGTGCATTTTCAAATCTATCCCAATCCAATTGACGAATATCATTATTAAGATCAACAATATCCTTTTGTAATCCAACAATATCATTACGGATATCTTCAATCTTTGTTGCCCATTTATACCATTCGGCAGAATATTTAACAATATAACCCGATTTCTCGGCTTCATTTAATCGATCTTGTAAATCAGCTACTTCTTTTGTCCTTGCTTCAATTTGCTGTTTGGTTTTACTTTGTTGTTGTTGATAATATTTTTTACTAACAACATAACCTTGTGCAGACTGCAAATCAGCAAACTCTTTATATCTATCAGAAATAGTACTAAAATGGTCTACAAGAGCGTCCCATTTATCTTCTATATATTCCAATTTATTTACAACATTTTCTACCATGTTGTTTTCGGTTTCAAGGATTTGATTATTAAGGTCTTTAATTTCATTCGTCCATTTTTTATATTCTTGTGAGTCTTTTTGGATTCGTTTATTTTTATCGGCATTATCTAATAGTGCCTGCAATTTATTACGTTCTTTTTCTAATGCGGACTTTCGGCTTTTCTCATTGCTAACAAGACTATCATAATATTTAGCTACCTCGTCCTGATTAGCTGTTGAAGCCTTATATTGATTTGCATATTTACTCTTTTTATCAAATCTTTGACCTATTTTTTGTTTACTGTTTTGGCGTTCTATAGAGATATTGTAATTTTCAGCAGTCTTATCTAAACCATCTAAAACAAGTTGCCAGCTTTCTTGGACATACTCAAGTTTTTGATTGGTTTTTGCAACAATATCATTTTGTGTCGCCATTATCTGACCATTTATTTTTTCGATATTAGTTGTCCAAGTATACCATTCCTCAGAATTTTCTTTAATATATCCCTTTTTTACAGCAACATTTAATGCATGTTGTAGTGCCGTTTTTTCTTTTGTTAATTTATTTTTTTTAGTTGTATCAAGAGTTATACTATCATTTAAATAATCTATTGTTTTATTATTCTTTCGAGATGATTGATATTCAATTCTCTGCTGATTGGTATTCATTTGTTCATTAAGCAGATTAATGGCAGTTTCGTATTGTTTTTGCAAAAGTTGAAGATTCGCAATTGTTAACTGATTTATTTTATTTAAATATTCTCGTCTCTTTTGCTCTAATTTAATTCCTTTTTCATACCAAGTCTGATAAGCCTGAATCTTTTTCCATAAACCTTCGTCATGAACGTCATCTAATGTTAAGTAATGATTAGTTTCTACACCATTCTTTATGCGATTAATCCAGTATTTTGGTAAATCTTGGTTTACCATATTATATTTCTTTTTATTCGCACCCTCTTCACCAGATTTATAGCCAGCAGCTCTTGCGGCAGCGTAAGCTTTTTTATAATAACTTGCGGGGTTGTTTTCATCACCTTTAAAACCTTTACTTGATATGGATTTATCGAGTCTTTTAATTTCTCTAGTAATTGTAGTGATTTCTTTTGCAAAAGATGATGCACGCACCGAAAAGGATTCGAAAGTTTTATTAGCATTAGTGTCTAAACGTTGAAGTTCAGCATCTACACGTTGAAGTTGGATTTCAATGGCGTCAAGGGTTTGAAGGAAGTCTTTAGAAGATTGATTACTGTTATTATTATTAGAATGATGTCCTCCGCCGCCACCACCGTCATTACCGCCACCACCACTTTTTTTCTTTTTGGTTGTGGTATTTGAGCTTGTATTAGAATAATTAATGCCTTTGCCATTGCCACGATCACCATGAGCATTACCAAACAATGCACCGCTCCATCTAGTAGTACCAACCGCAAATGCTTCACCTTCTAAGTCCTCGTCATCAACAGTACCAGATGCAAAAGCACCACCGACTATTTTACCATGAGAACCATTAATATATCCTTTTTTAAGAAGTGATTCAGTTTGTTTGTGATTAAATATAATTGCGCCTTTGGGAAGATTTACAAAAGTTGGATCGCCGCTATTAAGGATTTGCCAATGTCCATCTGGAGTAACAACTATTTCACTACCCAACTCGTTTATTAAAGCGCCTTTTTCTGCTTTAGGGAGTCCCCAATTACCAGATAATGTTCCACCTGCATAGGCATGACCATTAGATACTATTGTACCTTGATTATGAGCAGAACCTTGATAACCACCACCACCAGATGGTTTATTTCCAGTAGTTTTATAATGAGTTGTGATAGTAATTGTTTTATTACTTAATTTATCATATGTCCCAGTTTTCCAGCTTGTAATTGTATCAAATCCAGTAGCACTTGCGGTAATATGAACTTTCTTATCATCAATACTATTTAATTTACTCTTTGCTTCAGATACTTTATCTTTGAGATTAGAATTATCACCCTTAATTTTTGCAGTGGTATCTTTTCTAGCAATTTCATTTAACTTACTAATTGTTTCATTATAAGATTTAAGGAAGCCTGAATGGTTGCCGTTAACCACTACATTAATCTTAGATTTCGCCTTTTGAAGTAATTGATTTAATTTTGTTTGTATTTGAGTAATTTTTTCAGCGCCCGAAACACCAACATTTACGGTTACAGTAGAACCACTTTTAGATTGAAGAGATGTCAAAGCATTTCGTGCCTCTTCTAAGCCAGAAGTATTTGCTGTATAATTTTCTACGTGGTTGACTGTTTCTGTTGTAGTAGTTTGTTGATTTACTACAGCGGGTTGATTGCCTCCCGCTTGATTAACCGCATCTTGAACCGTGTTCTGGGCTTTAAGCGTAAGAGGTGTTTCTATTGGTTGTTCGCCTGATTCACGTATTGTTTCTAATGCGGATTCTGCTTCACTAGAATCTATTCCTAAACTATAAGTAATAACACCACCTGCATCAGATTGTGACACAACATCTTCTTCTGAATTTTCAGCAACAAGTTGAACGGGTGTTTGAACCATTTGTTCCGCTTGTGCTCTAAGTTCTTCAAGTTCCGTTGTAGCTGTACTTGTATTCGCACCGAAGTCTACTTCTGGCTGAGTATTCTCAATAGTTTGAATTTTTTCTTCGACTTCTGATACATTAGCATTAGCGTTAAAATCCACTTCTGGTTGGGTATTTTCAATAGCAGTAATTTTATTTTCCGCTTCTGTCGTATTTGCATCAACATCAATATTAACTGGATGGTCAGATAACCCGTTCCAAGCAAGTGAAATTGGATCATTAAATTCGATTTTTGGCTTGGCTTCAGAAATACCTTGCTCAACATCGGTTTTTGTTTGTTCCACACTACTAGGATCAGCTTCAATTTCAGCAGAAACTGGTTCATCAAGAACTGGCTCCTCATTAAGTTTACCTTGATAATTTAATTCAATTATATCATTGGTCTGAGTGAGACGTAAAAATTCTTCATCACCAACAAATTTACCCGTCATTTCCATGGGCTTTCCATCAGTTGTCCAACTGCTTACCTTTTCAATTATATCTTTATAATCATCTGTAGATTCAAATCCTAATGCTATTTTAACGTTTTCATTACTATTAGCAACTTGTTTAGCCCATTCAACAACTTCATCATCATCTTCTAAATTGTATTTAACATTTACTTCTGGATTGGCATTTAAATCATTAATAATTTTAATTTTTTCAACCATATTATCAATGGTTTGTTGACCAGCTTTAATTCCTTCAAGCGAGAAATTCAATTGAACATTATCAAATTTACCAGTCAAATAATCCATTTGAGCGTTACAGGCTTCTAATACTATTTGAAGTTGTTCTAAGGACTCTCCTGTAAAATTGCCACTATCTATCATAGACTGTAACTCATCAATATGTCCTTGTAATTCATCGACATCTGTAATTTCAGAAGCTGTAAAATTAATTGCGGGTGAAATATCAATTTCTTTTAAAGCGGGATCATGAGCAGTTTCTTTAAGTTCTTGAAGTCTTTCTTGAGCGCCTTTGGCTTTTTCTTGTAATGCGTCATATTGTTGTAAAGTACCATCTTTAAAGAAGTGTATATCATATCCAAAAACGGAACGCATTTCTTTCATTAAAGCTTCAATAACTTCTTTTGAAACTTTAAGACGTTGGGCTAATTTATCGACCTGTTCATCAGTTTGTTCTATATTAAAGAATCCGTTCTCATCCCATTCATAAGTTCCGAACTCTTTAGGAAGTTGTTCAAGATAATCACGCCATGCTGTCATACCTTGTAAAGGATCGTCAGTAATAAATGGCTTAACATTACTTAATCCTTCTTTATATCCTTGATAAATAGCATCAGCACCGTCTTCTCCTGCTTTTTTGGCTTCAGCCGCAATTTCGCTTACATCTTGGTAAGTAAACATATTGGCAATACGTTTAAAACCTTCATCGCCTGCTTCATGCCTTTGTTCATATCCTTCTGCATCCTTTATAGCCTGATCTCTGAGCATATGATAATCAGTGCTATAATCGGCAGAATTTCTTCCTGCAAGATATTTATTAAAAGTAGATGTAGCCCCTTCGTAAGCAGCAGATAACATATCTATTGTTTCTATCTCTTTTCGAAGATTCGCTTGTCTGGCAGGATCATCCGCAGCATTGGCATACATATGCATTAAATCAGAACGTTTTTTCTCAAGTTGTGCTTTACGTAAGCTCTCTTGTTGAAGTTGGAGTTCTCTTAAAGCATCTGCGTTAATCATAATACCAGTAGTAGTTTCTTCAAACAGACTATAAAAATCATAGCCAGCTAAATCTTTATAAGCGTTAACAATCTTACTAACATCACTTTCAATTTCATTGCCTTTTTCATCTAATGTTTTAGTAAACGTTAAAGCCCCTTGGCCTTTTGCAAGAGTAGAAGATAAACTGTCTACTTCTTGAATCCATCCAGATACTTCTTGGAAAAACTTTTCGGTTTCACCTGAAGAAGACGAACCTATTTCTGTTGTAACATATCCTAATTCTTGTAAATACCCAATAAAAGCTTGCAATTCTGCATCGGGAGTGTTTACATCAATACCAAAGAATTGATAAGCCATATCACTAAGGGCATTACCACCATCTCTAATAGCTTTTTCAACATCTACAGCATCATATTTCATGTCTTTAAAAAGACGTTCAACACCGTAAGCACTGCCAAATTCTTTAAGATGTTTCATTATCTTTTCTGTAGATAAATCAGTCTCTTTTGTGGATTTTGCAAGAGATTCGTAAGCAAGAGCAATAGTGCCTTTTTTGCCAGAGAATTGCATTACTTTACTAACTTTATCTGCCCCTTTTCCGACTTCAGCAATTATTTTTTTGTCCTGTTTATCTAAATTAAGAAGTAAATCTTTATTAATTTTACCGCTACTATCTGTAGCTTGTAAAACCAGATCATTAATATATTCAGTAACTGTATCTTTACTTAATAATTCTGTTTTACCATCTTTGTTAAGAATAGGAGTAAAAGCAATATCAATGCCATTAAAAGTATCCCACTGACCAAATACAGTATCAAAAGAGCCAAGTTCAGGGTCATAATTCCAAGAAGCCAATGCATCTTTAAATTGTTCTTTTCTTTTTTCGCTCCATTCGATAATTGGTCTATCGTTCATGTTTACATTTTCAAATTGAGCTCGTGAGAACATGTTATCGATAGGAGATACTTCATCTGTTACTCCTAATTCAAAGGCTTTCTGTTGCTCTTTTAAAATAGTATTACTAGCATCTTGAACTTGTTTAACAACTTTATCAGACACTTTTTTGTTTTCTGTAGCCGTGCCAAATATTCCCTCTAAAACAGGGCGTACTTCAGCACTTTGCATTTTATCTTTATATAAATAACTATTAAGCGCTGATTGATTTAACGATTCAGCTATATTATCGAATACAGGCTGATACTTATCATTATCCGCAGTTGCATAAAAATCATTAACTTCAGATTCTAATTGTTTAAAAGCTTTATAAGTATCTTGTATTTCTTTTTTGTCACCAATAATTAATGCGTTATTAAGATTCTCAACAGCCTCTCCATATTCAAAAAATAGATCACGACCTTCATTATCGGCATAAAGAGATTTTGTAAGAAATGTATTATAGTCCTCTTTATATTTATCAAGAATTTTATTGTTTTTTTGTATTGCAAGTCCAACATTATCAAATAAAGTTTGAACGCCATTAGCTTTACGTTCATCTTCGGTCATAGCATTTAGCTTATTAAATAATTCCTGAAGCGCTTTTTCAGCTTGAGATGCATCTCCCTTGAAAACAAGGTCATATTCTATAGCGTTACCTTCTGTAACTGACAACTGTTTTTGTGTAAGTTCAAATAAATCAGAGTCTAAACTATCAATTATATTTTTAGCTCCTTCATTTAAACTAAAACCTGCCCCGCCACCTATTGCAACCTGCATGTCATAGGTTTGTTCTTTTGTCATTTCTTTTTTAGCGGCATCAAAAATTTTTTTATCGTTTGCTAAATCTGATTTTGCGGACTCAACACTTATATTTCTTATTTTTTCTAATTGATCATCTAATTTTCCATTAACAAGATCTACACCTTTAGCGGCATCGCCATATTGATCTGTTATTTGTTTTTGAATATCATATATTTGTTCTTTGATTTCAAATTGTTCTTGATCAGATAAGTTAGGATTTTCAAGTTGCATTGAAAGGTCTTTATATTTTTGTGAATAATCTTCAAGAGATTGCTTTTGTTCATTCCATGCATTAGTTGTTTCATGAGCTTGATCTATAACTTCTTGTTGTTTTTTCTTTTGCCAATCATATATAGTTGTTCCTATTGCAATAGCTGCGGGTACCGCCGCAAACCAAAACATAGGGGATGTTAATATTGAAGTTAAAGTAGACGCAATTCCCGCCCCCACTTCTCCAATTTTAGAACCTAATGTTGCAAATGCACCAGCCCCTTGAGCACCCGCTTGAGTTAATACAGCTCCAACATCTTCTCCGTTATCGGCAAGTTTCTGCATGTTGTCGATAGTTTCTTTAAGTTCGTTTTTATTAAATTTGCCAAATTGTTTAATAAAATCGGGAGCGTCCATATCTATTTCTGAAGGATTGCTAAAAGCAGAGTTATTAAAATAATCTACAAGAGAACGTTTTCCTTTTTTATTAAGCGCTTTAGTACCAAAATTGCCAGCTCTTTTTGCAGCAATTTCTGCCCCGATAGCTCCCGTTTGCTCTCTATCAGCTTCGGCACTTTGTTTAGAAACATTTGCGTTTTCTCTTTCAGCATTAGTAAGGTCTCGTGTAGCCTTTTCGTCATCTTTTTTAAAAGCTGATTGTAATACTTCTTCACCTGCTTGTTGACCTGCTGCTACTGCTCCCTCGGTTCTAGCAGCATTTAATTGTCTAGTACTTTCAGCCAATCCATCAGTAGCTGTTTTTTCAGCTTCTAAACCCGCAACATTAACGCCACTTTGAGCCGCTTGCATAACATCAAGTGGATTAGTAGCATTATCAATATCGGGTTTAACCGATTGCTCTTTTTTATCAGAAAACATTGCCCCTATTTGTTTAGCACCCG
>Ga0247611_10004837_pt1 | contig 18343 bp, 20 predicted proteins | sample 177DNAGHGhighgp2_FD_192422 | JGI IMG/M metagenome (GOLD analysis project Ga0247611, IMG submission 192422) | Sheep rumen microbial communities from Palmerston North, Manawatu-Wanganui, New Zealand - 1770 DNA GHGhigh gp2 | ecosystem: Host-associated > Mammals > Digestive system > Stomach > Rumen... | reverse complement strand
TAATGAAAGTAGCAGGAAGTTCATCTTTAAAAATAAAAGAAAATGAAAAAATCGAAATGTTAAATGTAGCCTAAATTAGATTAGGTAGAGGCATCAGGCTTATGCCATTAAAAAGCGGTATAGAAACAATTCTACACCGCAAATTTATAAATTTCAGTTTTAAAGCTCAAAATAGCCATGCATGAAATACTACTGATAATTCACTATTTCTTTTAATGTCCTTGGCGTATAATTAATCCACGGCTTCATACAGCCTACATTATAGGCCTTTATTTCCTTATCCGGCGTATGTATGCTTCCAGTCTGAAAGAGCTCTTTTAGGGCCTTTTGATAAAGTTCATCCTCGGTACTATTATGAGTATGACCATATAATAATATGGTGCCGCTTCTCATCCCCTTCCAGCTATAAATCGGATAATGAAAAAGCACCAGCTTCTTATTTACTCCGTCAACTGAATCCGTTACTTCCTTGTAATCACAAACCTCTTCAAAGAGCTGCTTATATCTATAGTCCTTTAGGTCATCGTGATTTCCCTTAACTAGGATTTTTTTGCCTCTAAGCCTTGCAACAAGTGAAATCAGCTCTTCGCTATTCCCCTTAAGACTTATATCTCCTAAAATATACACTGTATCGCCGTTATTTACTGTCTCATTCCAGTTCTTTAATACTTCCTCGTTCATTTCTTCTATAGTATTAAAAGGCCTCTTATCAAAATCCAGAGCTGCTGGATGAAATAGATGAAGATCACTTATATAATAATTCATATTTTCCTCCCTTCAAAGCTACTATAATTCTATCATTCAACACATTTTTAGTCAACTTTTTATTGTATTTTTATCGTAAGCGGTGAAAATACGAGGATAAATGAGGATATATAAGATTAAACGAGGATAATAAGTGTTTTCGCGATATTCTTTATTTAAGTTCTTTTTTAAATCTTTAGATTGTATTTGACGTTCATTTGAACTTATGATATAATCATTTTACTGTTTAGGTTCATATGAACTTATTTTTATAAGTTATCATATGCCAGTATGTATATATTTATGTATACACAGCCTATATTAAAATTCGAAAGGAGGTCCTGATCAATGCTATTATTTATTCCCGGGTCGATCCTGGAAATGAGTGAAGCTTATAAGGATGATGCTTTTTCAGCATTCTCCCCATTTTTGAAAGCTACCGGAGGAATTACACTTTCTCAGCTTTCAAAGCTTACTGGTCTTGAAGGTTCAACAATCTCAAACTGGATCAAGCGCGGATGGGTGGTCCCGACTACCGGAAAAAGATACTCTGATAAGCAGGTCATACGAATCCTGCTTATAAATATGCTTCGAGGAGCTATTAAACTCGAGGAAATAGCAGAGCTGCTACGATACATAAACGGCGATGTAGAAAACGAAACAGACGATATCTTAAATGATATTCCTCTATATAATCTACTAGTCAGCATTATTTATGATATCGAAGCAACAAATAAAATCGGCATTGATCCTGATAACATCCGATCATTTATCACCAAGGCCGTAGATAATTATTCATCTATTCATTCCGGTGAGATAAAGGATGAGAAAAAGCTCTGTGACACATTAGAAATAATGGTCCTTGGCTATCACATCACCCAGCTTAGAAATTCACTTTTATCTAAGCTCGAAATCATTTACACTTAAACTTTAGTTATCCTTTTGATAACTATCAAATTAATTTATTTAGGAGAAAAATTATGTCAACAGTAAATGTAAACAATCAAAAACTTCAGAAAAAGGGCGGAGCTATTGCTAAGGTAGTAGTTATTATAATTATTTTAGCTGCTATTATTTCCGCTTCCTTCACAATCGTTCCAGCTGGTAATACCGGTGTTGTTCTTACTCTTGGTAAGGTTTCATCTAGTACCTTCTCAGAAGGCTTCCACTTCAAGGTTCCTTTTGTTCAGGAAGTTGAAATCTTAAGCAACAAGATTCAGGTTTATGAGACACCTTCTTCAGCTGTTTCTAAGGACTTACAGAATGTAAGCAGCACAATTTCTGTTAACTATCGTCTTGTTTCTGATATGTCAGATGATATGTTCAAGAATGTTGGTACTGATTACCAGACAATTCTTATCAGCCCTGCCGTTCAGGAATGCATGAAGAGCATTTCTTCAAGATACACTGCAGAGCAGCTCATTACTGAGCGTTCAGCTGTAGGTGATGAAGTTAAGGCTCAACTTGAAGCAAGACTTAATTCTTATGGTATTTATATTGAAAAATTCAACATCGTAAACTTTGATTTCTCAGAAGAATTCAATCAGGCCATCGAAGCTAAGCAGGTTGCTGAACAGAACCTTCTCAAGACAAAGACCGAGCAGGAACAGGCTGTTGCTATTGCAGAATCTCAGGCTAAGCAGAAGGTTATCGCTGCAAAGGCAGAGGCTGATGCTATTAAAGCAAAGGCACAGGCTCAGGCAGAGGCTAACAAGCTCATCAACGACTCTCTTTCTGAAAAGGTTATTACCTATCAGCAGATTGAAAAGTGGGATGGCGTAATGCCTAAGTTCCTTGGCGGTGACAATGCCGGAATGCTCTTTAGCATTTCAGCTGATGATGACGATTCAGCTTCAACTTCAAAGTCAGTAAAAACAAATAATACTTCAAATACAACATCTAATACAGCTACAGAAAATAGCGATGCTAATGAGTAACCTACAGCTTTATTAGAAATTTTGAAACAAACTATAGTAAACTTACAAAAAGGCGCCGCAGCATTGTTTTAATGCTGCGGCGCTTCTATTGCTTCTTCACTACTATTGCTTCTTCACTACTATTGCTTCTTCACTACCATTACTTCTTCGCTGCTATCTCTTATATTACTGCTTATAGTAATCTCCAAGAGAAATTCCGTTTCCTGCTGTTCCAAGTGGAATATCATGGTCTAGACCGATAAACTTTCCGCTCTTATTCTGCCATAGAACTTCCTTTACAAAATTGTACTTTTCTTCATCCCAGGTGGTAAAGTCATCCTTTACAAGTCCGCCTGTATCTCCTGAGTTTGCATTATAGCACCAGAAAGTATGATTTAATCTGTACTTGCTGATAAGCTCTCTCATGTAGGTCATCCAGGTGATATTAGGCTTGCTCATGTAACCCCCCCACTCTCCGATTAAGAGAGGCGCAAGATTCTGCTCGTAAATGTAGAACCAGTTATCATGCCAGCAATCCTTCATAAGTGAATCATAATCATAATCGCCTGAGAACCATGGCTGCTGATATACTGTTGGGCCATAATCGTGAGGTGAATAAATAAGCTGATCCTGATTCTTACCAAGATCAATCGGATAATCAGCTACACCGCGAAGATTTCCTCCCCACCAGTTGAAATAATACTCTGTCTTATCCTTAGAGCTATAATCACTGTTTGTCTTTAAATCCATAGGATAAATCTCAATACCCTCTACTGCTACTAAAAGATTTGGATTTATCTTAAGTACCTTCTTTGCTGTTTCCTCGGCTGCATACTTCCAGTTATTCTGAGCCTTAGAATCGTTCCAGATAGCTGCCTTATCACCTTCATCCGGCTTTCCGTGTGGCTCATTCTTTAAATCTAGAATAAGAATTGTATCATCATTCTTGTAGCGCTCTGCAAGCCAGCAAAGTGATTCCTGGAACTTTTCTGTGGTTATGTCTCCGTTGTACCATACGTTATAATTATGTCCTGCTGCATCAGTCTTAGCGCTGTGGATGTCGATCATGATCTTTAATCCATTTGCTCTGAACTGACCTACAACATAGTCAAATATCTCAAGACTGTCCATTCCTACAAGGTAGAAATTTGTTGCATTGTTGAAATTTGCTGTTGGAGCCTTGCCCTCCTTCCACTGAAGGAGAAGCTCTGCTGATATTGGAATTCTGACAATGTTAAAACCATGGTCTGCAACTGCCTTTATTGAAGTGTTAAGATCACTTGCCCAAAGTCCATCAAAGGTATTGGTTCCTGTATTATAACCGAACCAGTTACATCCGGTAAGCCATACTTCATTTCCATTTGCATCAAGTATCTTTCTGCCATCAGTATGGAGCCAGTCATTTGTAGTTGCCTTTGGAACCTCAAGCATTCCGGTATTTACCTGTTGATTTCCATTATTTCCATTATTTCCATTATTTCCATTATTTCCGTTATTTTGATTGTTGTTTTGATTATTATTCTGATAATAACTGCTATCTGCTACCTCTGTAAGCTTTCCTGCCGCTACTGAAGCTGTAAGCTTTCCTGTAATTCCTCCAAGAATTACTCCTAATTCTACGCTCTGACCTGGTCCGATGGTACCATTATAATCTACATTTGTTACGGTAAGAACACCCTTTTCAATGCTGTAATTTCCGCTCCAGCCTGAATCGATTGTAGCATCTCCTACATCTATCTTAGCTGTCCAGCCCTCTACTACCTTCTCTGTATCATTTGATACGATTATTGCAAGCTGATTATATACAGGATTGTCACCCCAGGAATTATCTGCGCTGACCTTTATACTAAGGCCTTTTGAACTCTTACCATCCTTCGAATCTGAATTCTTTTTATCAGAATCCTTTTTACCAGAGTCCTTATCAGTGTTCCCTTTACCATCATTTGCAGCTGCTACCTTTTCTGCATCATTTTCTGTAGCTGCTTCAGATTTTTCTGTAATCTCTTCTGCTGCTTCTGAATTATCTGCGGCTTTTGTTCCTGCTTCATTTTCTGTTTGAGAAGTAACTTGCTCGGTGCTTCCGCCTTCAGCCACTTTTTCTGTATTTACATCTGCTTGCTCATCTGCCCCTGACAAATCTGCAGCTTCCTGGACATTTGAATCATTTGATGAGCTATCATTATTTGCATTTTCAGTTTTTGAAACTGCTGCCGTCTCAGATTTATTATTACCGGATTTTGAAATTTCTTTTCCTGTAAAATATCCTAAAAATCCAATACCCACCAGCAATACCATCACTAGTGCTATTGTCACTATACTTTTCTTTTTATTTTCCACAAAAACGCCTCCATAACTAAAATTCACTATTATTTTAACATTTTTTTCTATTAATGTAAAGTTGTAAATAATTTATTAATGGTAACAAAAAAGGACACCAGATTTCCTCTGACGTCCTTTCTATATTTAAGCCCCTCTGCAATAAAAGGAATATTTCATTATTAGTGTCTAAAACTAACCTAAAACATTTTAGCACAAAATCGGAGCAATGTCCAGCACATTATATGAACTTTTTCATTCCCGTCTTTATGAACAAGCTGAATCATTGACATCTATCAATTACATATGGTACACTATCGGAGAACGAGATAAAAGATATTCATCTACGTATTCTACATTAAAAATTAGGGATAGTCATTATATGATTGGTTGTGTGTTAAAATAACTTTAGGGGGTTTATATGAAAAAACTATTTTTACTAATAATAGCCGTTACTGTAATCATCTCATTCACTGTTTTCAGCATAAATTTAGTTGATGTTATTACCACAAGAAACTGGAACAAAGCAGAGGCTACCGTTACTTCCGTTCTTCTTCCAGACGGTATAATATGTGGTGATTTTAAAGATTCTAAAGGCGTAATGCATACTAATCAACCTCTTTATCAAGATTTCAAGTTTCAGCAGTTTCGGGCTATAAAGGTTGTTAAGCAGGATAAAATTAATAATATTATTGGCAAAAAAGTAGTTATCTTATATAAAGATGAACAGACTGTTAGTTATGATAATTTGTGGAAAAACATTCTGGTATCATTAGTTTTATTATTATCAATATCAATCTTAATTTATATGAAAAAGCATAATAGAAATTGATCCCACAGCCTAATGGCGCACGCCACAATAAAAGCATACTCTACTGTAACTGAATAACAGACAAAGCCCTGAGATCTGCTTACTGATAAGCATTTCTCAGGGCTTTATTTATTCCATATTTCCTGCAAATATCCTTTCCACCACGATCTGCGTCATCTCCTGCACAGACTCTGCATAACCGTTCCTTGCCCACTTCATGAAGATACCGAAAAGCCCATAGGCAAGGTAGTAGCTTTCGTAGGTATCAACAGACTGCTCGGTGTCACTGTCGGTCATAATAACTTCATAAGCCGACAAGATCGCTCCGTGATGCCCCTGCCCGATGATAAGGTCGTTCTTTTTTCGTAGCGAATAGCAGAAATCAAAATACCTCCTGACACGGTAGCTGTCATTTATCTGATGCTCTTTGAGCCTGTGTTCACGCTCATATTCACGCCACTTCATGATGATATAGGCAGTGATGATCTCGTCCTTTGACTTAAAATTGCGAAAATAGGTCGCCCTGCCAATGCCGCCTTCCTCGCACAGCTCGTCCACGGTGATCTTTTCAATGTTCTTCTTTTTCATCAGCTTAAATAGCGCTTCACCATATGCCGAGGTCACATATTCCGACATTTTCCACTCTTCCTTTCTACAGATGATACTATTTCGCTAAATAGTATCATTTTCCCTATTTTATTGACTTTGATGGATATTTATGATATTATAGTATCATAGAAAAACGGTTTTGTCAAGCGTTTGATAAGAAAGGATGCGACGGCAAAGGACGCATTTGACATAGTGCTTGCTTTTCCTTTAAGCGAATACATAAGAGGAGGCTTTGTTATGGGAAACATAAAATCGAAAAGCAGATTAAAAAAGGTATTTATCATCATGGGAATTGTTATTTTAGTAATCGCTTTAGGTATTTTTACTTTGTTGAAGCTGACATTTCTCAAAACATTTCCAAAGCTGAAGGGCGAGCCTGAGATCGGCAAGTGGTATGAGGTCGAGGTGGACGGCGCAAAGTCCTCGGACGGCAGCGAATGGCACGGCATCTTCCGCAAGGGTACAGAGAACAAGGTCGTTGTGTATTTCTTCGGCGGCGGTGTGAGTATCACTCCAGAGACTTCCGAGGGTGGCAAAGAGTTCTATGCGACCAATATGACGGCACAGGACTTTGTCGCACAGGGCGGTATCGGCAACACAGCGGAGGATAATCCGTTTAAGGACTGGAGCTTTATAGTAATACCCTATGCAACTGGCGATTTTCACGCAGGCATGGGAACTTATAAGGGAAAAAAGACTGTGTATCACACAGGATACAGCAATTACTCCGCTTATGTGGAACAGATCAAGCAGTATATCGGAGAGCCTGACACGCTGCTTGTAACGGGCTTTTCGGCAGGCGGATTTGCGACCTCCCTGCTAGCTGACGATGTGATTGACCGTTTTCCGCGGGCTGAAAATGTTACGGTCTGTGTTGACAGCTCGCTTCTGCTTTATGACGGCTGGCACGAAACGGCTGTAAATCTTTGGAATGCTCCGACTGAAATATCAGACAGGCTGACCACAAACAACCTTGTTCTTGACAGTCTGACTGCACTCCACGAAAAGCGTGGTGACAGCGTGAAAATACTCTTCGACTGCTCCTACCGTGATGATACGCTGATGCAGTATCAATCTTATATCGATAGCGGAAAAATGGATAAGACAAAAGAGCTTGGTGACAACTTCCAGCGCGATCTGAAAGAAATGGTAAACGGCTTGCAGACGAATATCCCCGATGTGGGTATCTATGTCTGGAGCTACGGAGAAGATGCAAATACCCATAATACCCAGCATACGATCATATCTGCGAATGTATTTGACAAGCTAGGAAATGATAAAAGCGTTGGTGAATGGATATATGATGCAGTGAACGGCTATGTAAAGACCTACGGGCTGGAACTGCTTGATAAAACATTTTGAGGAGATTTCTGATGATGTGGAGAAAGTTCGGGCAAGAGCCACAGGCGCAGAGCATGAGGATATGCTTGTTCGTTCCGATGGTTATATGACCGCTTGGATGCTGTATCAGCTTTGCGGTGATGAGGAAGCCGCAAAGGTCTTTGTCAGTGATGATGCAGAGATACTGTATAATTCAAATTGGCAGGATATTGAGAAAAATGATTGAATCTACTCTCGATGTAGAGCGTGTCACCCTCACGCACATAGTCCAGCATAGCCCTGCTGTCAAACTTCCGGTTATTGATTTTTCGGGGCAGATGTGATATAATAGTATAGAATAGGAATACTATATAAGAGGAAAACATATTATGATCAGCATAAAGACGGAGCTTACTCCTGAAGAACAACATAAAAAAGACTTAGAGCGTCTGGAACAAATGCGTCCGATGGACGATGATCTGATGCGTGAAATATTCAGAAATAACATTCCGCTTGCAGAATTTGTTCTGAGAATTATGACGGGAATGGATGATCTGATTATCACCTCAGAAGAAACACAGTATGATCTTGAACATCTGCTGGGAGCAAGGTCTATATGTCTTGACGTTCTTGCCACAGACAGCGAAGGGCGCAAATTCAACCTTGAGATACAGCGCTCCGACAGAGGTGCTTCCCCTAAAAGAGCAAGATACCATTCGAGTGCCATTGATGTAGAATTTCTTAAAGCAAAACAGGATTTCTCAAAACTGCCAATCACTTACGTTATTTTCATTACCGAAACGGACGTAAGGGGTGCAAACCGACCTATCTATTTATTTGACAGACAGGATACTGTGACGGGCGAGCCTTTCGGAGATGATGAACACATCATTTTTGTTAATGGCGCTTACAACAATCCTGATGATAATTCCGACTTAGCAAAGCTGATACACGATTTTGGATGCCGTAATTATGAGGATATGTATTTTGACCTCATGGCAGAGAGTACGCATTTCTACAAGAAAACCGAGAAAGGAGTGAGCCATATGTGCAAACTGATGGAAGATATGAGAAATGACGAAAAGGTCATCATCGCTATTAAACTTCTGAAAAGAGGAAAAGAATCCTTAGAAGAAATTGCAGAGGACAGCGGGCTTTCTCTTGAAGATGTTAAGGATCTTGCAGCTCAGTTGGATATAATCCCTGAATAATCACACATACCAAAGCACATTTCCCATCATGGGGAGTGTGCTTTTACTTTTCTGCGCTGTCCGCCGGAGCAATGCAGCCATCGTCAGGCTCATCATAGTCGTAGAAGTTATAATCATCGTTCCCATCATCAGCCATAGCGTGAACCCTCTCGTTCATCTCGCCGTTACACTCACCGATTTTATAGGCGAGATTGGCGATACCGCCCACAACGCCGATACCCACGATACCCTTGATGTTCTTCTTTACATTCAATTTGATTACCTCCACTTATTACACTACGGGATCACCGTAGTTGATTTAATAGTCCTTTTCGACCTTATTGAGCATGACGGTAAGAACCGGAACACAGACACTTGCTATGAACCTGTAATTGATTCTCGGCAAGCGGATTTTCGTAGGGTTCGGCATAGTAAGACCTCCTTGACGTAGTTCATCTGAAATTAAAAAAATCGCTCCTCATTACTGAGAAGCGATGTATGGTATTCAATTGTTGGGCTGTATGAATAAATTCATACTAAAATAGCGGACAGCGCTTCTGTTATGAAACACCGTCCGCTTTTGTCCATTATTTAGTTTTCTTTGTCAACAGGCTTTCTACCCAAAATCTCTTCAGCTTCTAGCTTTTCTTTTACCTTCTGAGCTGATGCTGCAAATTCTTTCTTTGCCTGTCTTACTCTTCCTACCACAATAGCTATAAAGCTTGCTATGCAAATGATTGCTGAAAAGAGCTGTGATACTGCTATAGGTGTACCCTTAATGAAGAGTCTGTCAGTTCTCATTCCTTCAAGAACAAATCTAAGCGCTCCGTAAAATAAGCCATACCCAAAGAATATCTCTCCATTAAACTTCTTATGCTTTGTGTAAAGAATAAGAAAGATAAGTATCAAAAGATTGAAGAATGATTCGTAAAGAAAGGTCGGATGTACCTGAAGGTAAGTTGCGCCGTCTATTACAACTGCATTTTCCCTTACTTCCATTATCTTACTTAATATCTGAGGCTGATTTACATACCTTGCCTGAAGATCTGCTACTGAACACTGAAAATCATATGGTGCATCTGTTACATCTATCTGCATTGCAAAAAGACTATTTGTGTAGCAACCGAAAACCTCTCTATTAAAGAAATTTCCCCAGCGGCCTATAATCTGTCCAACCAAAAGACCTAAAATTCCTGTATCAAATACTAAAGGAAGATTCATCTTCTTCTTTTTACAGTATATATATGCCGTTGTTACTCCAAAAATAGCTCCGCCATATATAGCTAGTCCGCCTGTCCTAAGGTTTAAAATCGATAGAAGATTTCCCTTAAAGTTATCAAAATTGAATGCAACATAATACAATCGTGCCCCTACTATGCCTATTATAATTGCAAAAAAGGCAAGATCTATATAATCATCCGGATTTTGACCTGTTCTCTTAGCCATCCACTCAACTAACAATATCGCTAGTATCATTCCAATACCAATTATAATACCATAATACTTAAGAGAAAAGCCACCGATTGATATACCATTTCCTAAATTCTCAAATACTATACCAAGATTAGGAAATCTTATATCCGTATTATTCATTATAAGGTTCATTATTTTTTTATCCTTTTTAGATAGTTTTAGCTATCCATCATATTATACGTTAAAGAGGAACTCTACAATATCTCCGTCCTTCATAACATATTCCTTACCTTCTGAACGAACAAGTCCCTTTTCACGTGCTTCCTTTTCACCGCCGCACTTTACAAAGTCATCATAAGCTACTACTTCTGCACGGATAAAGCCTCTTTCAAAATCTGAATGGATCTTTCCTGCTGCCTGAGGTGCCTTTGTGCCCTTTTTAATTGTCCATGCTCTAGTTTCCTTTTCACCTGCTGTAAGGAAGCTGATAAGACCAAGTAATGAATAGCTTGCTGCTATAAGTCTCTCAAGACCTGATTCCTTAACACCAAGCTCTTCAAGATATTCCTGCTTCTCTTCGTCAGTAAGCTCTGCGATTTCATTTTCTGTCTGAGCACTGATTACAAATACACCTGAGCCTTCCTTTGCTGCAAATTCACGTACAGCCTTTACATGCTCATTTGATGCACCATCATCTGCAAGATCAGAATCATTTACATTTGCTGCATAGATTACAGGCTTTGCTGTAAGAAGACCAACTGCTGCAATTATCTTAGCCTCTTCTTCATCATCTGTCTTATAATCTCTAGCGCATTTTCCTTCATTTAAAATCTCTGAAACCTTTGCAAGGATTTCATATTCCTTTGCCTGCTCCTTATCGTTCATAGAACCCTTTTTGAGTCTAGCAAGTCTCTTTTCAAGTATTTCATAATCTGAAAGGATAAGCTCTGTATTGATGGTATCTATATCTCTAATTGGATCTACGCTGCCTTCAACATGGATAATATTCTCATTTTCAAAGCATCTAACAACATGAACGATAGCATCGCACTCTCTGATATTAGCAAGGAACTGATTTCCGAGACCCTCGCCCTTTGATGCTCCCTTTACAAGACCTGCAATGTCAACAAACTCTACTACTGCAGGAATTGTCTTCTTTGATTTATACATATCTGTAAGTACCTGTAATCTATGATCTGGTACTGAAACAACACCTACGTTAGGATCTATTGTACAGAATGGGTAATTGGCCATTTCTGCTCCTGCCTTTGTAAGTGAGTTAAAAAGCGTACTTTTTCCAACATTTGGAAGTCCAACTATACCGAGTTTCATTTTATCCTAATCTCCTTCAAAAATCTTTATTGATTCACTTTAATACCGTTCTTTTCAGAACACACTTTGTTAAGTATATCATATAAGAAAAAAAAAGTCCATAAAATTTTGGAATTCAAAGCTGTTGATTTTTTATAGGTTTTAGTGTACAATTATCCCTAAATATACTTGAAATTCCCTATGGACTCACTAATACCCACGGGCAAGCCTGTGGGGTTGCAGTAGCGATACCGTAACCCTTGGTGAGTAGCCTAAGTTCTTTGAGAACTACGTTAAGAGAGAATATATAGTTACCTACGGATGTAGTACCAAGTCTGTAGCTCTAAGTTCTGTGACTAAACAGTTCTGAGGTATAGGAACAGTGTTGCTTACATAAAACCTCTCATTAACATTGGCGATGGTACACTAACCACTCTTCGGAGTGAGTAATTAAATCCTTATAGGATTTAAAGGCGGTTCCTCCCACAGGCAAGCCTGTGGGAGGAACCGCCGAAAATTTTATGACAGGTAAAGGATGTAACAAAAATGAATCTAATATGGAGGGCTTTTTAATGATTAAAAATGTAACAGTTTTAGGCGGTGGGGTTCTTGGCACACAGATAGGTCTCATGTGCGCATACACCGGACACAAAGTAACTTTCTGGCTTAGAAGCGAGAGTTCAATCGAAAGAACAAAGCCAAAGATCGAAAGATATTCTTCTCTTATGATTGACGATCTTGAAAAAGCAAAAGCTCTTGTAGGAAATCCTATGGGTGCTTTTATGTATCCAAAGGGACTCATAAAAGAGTGGAACGGCATCACCGCCGAAGCCATTGATGAGCTTGTTGCTCAGGCAAAGAAAAACCTTAAAGATAGGGTAAGCATAGAACTTGATATGGCAAAGGCTGTCAAGGGTGCAGACGTAGTAATCGAATCTATGGCAGAAGACCCTAAGGCAAAGATCAGCGTGTATGAAGCAGTAAAGGATCTGCTTGATGAAAATACAATTCTTTGCACAAACTCTTCAACAATGCTTCCAAGCACATTTGCGGAATATACCGGAAGACCTGACAGATACCTCGCCCTTCACTTTGCAAATACAATCTGGAAGAACAATACAGCAGAAGTAATGGGGCATCCCGGAACAGATCCTGAAGTATACAGCAAAATCGTTGAATTTGCAGAAGAAATCAATATGATCCCTCTGCAGCTTCACAAAGAACAGCCTGGTTATATTCTTAACTCCATGCTTGTTCCTTTCCTTTCCGCTGCTCAGGCACTTTGGGCAAATGATGTAGCCGATCCTAAGACAATTGACCGCACCTGGGAGCTTGCAACCGGCGCTCCTGCTGGTCCTTTCAAGATCCTTGACATCGTAGGACTTGAAACAAGCTACAATATTAACCAGATGAAACCTGATGCGCATGTTGAAGGTTCAATAACCAACAAGATCGGAAAGCTCATCAAAGCTAAGATCGATGCCGGAGAAACCGGTGTAAATGCCGGAAAAGGCTTCTACGATTATACAAAGAAATAATAATTTTTCAAAGGGGCTGTCGCTTTAGATGATTAAATCATCTGGGCGAAGCCCCTTTTTCATGCCAATTTTTGCGAATCAGAAAGCCACCTTGCGATATCAATTATCATTATACCCTCATGCTGAGTCTCTTCATGCTTTGTCCTTGCAATAATCATTTTCGGCAGTCTCATATTTTTCACCTCATAAACAGTATACTTCATTTCGCAAATTTAAGCAAATTTTAAATTTGCGAAATGAAAAAGAGCGGCTATCTTATGATAACCTGATTATTATGTTATTTTCAGCCATCAGATATCATAATATCTCGTTTATGGCTGAGTATCAACATATAAGATTCCTCCCCCATTAGTCAATTGTCCTGAAATATTAAGCTTTACCTACTATCTATTATCCGGCACATTTTCATTTTTTTGCCGAATTATAGTTGACATTCTCTGTTCTGGCACTATAATATAACTATGAAACGGCAATTTTTTTATTTTTTGCCGAATTATAGTTTTTGATGAGGTGATACTTTGAACATAGCAGGCACACTATCCCATCTGCCGCAAGGTCAGATATTCAACAAATCCCGCTTTCGTGAAGCGGTTCATATGGTAGATCCCGACTGTTCGGAAAGCTCCATAAACTGGATGCTTGTCACAATGCGTAAACAAGGCATCCTTGCATCGGCAGGAACCGGAAAGTATTATTGTCTTTCCGGTGAATCTGCTGTAAAGAAAAACTATCAGTATCCACATTCCCCTGAATACCTGGAAATTGAACAAGCCATTACAGACTCATATCCACTTGTAAACTTTCAAATGTGGGAATTGATCCAGATGAATGATTTTGTCAATCATCAGATAGCAAAGAATGTGATATTTATCGAAGTAGAATCTATGCTGGTTGATACAGTATATGAAATGCTTCATGAAAAGTATCCCTACGCCATGATCCAGCCGGATACAGATACCTTCTATAAACAGCGCTCCCCGGAATCCGATATTGTGGTCCAAAAGCTTCTCACAGAAGCTCCCACACCAAATAACAGGCATTCCAGCCCATTGGAAAAACTGCTCGTAGATCTTCTTTCCAAAAAGCTACCTGGAAATCTCATAGAAAGAAGCGAATACCCGCGCATATATGAAGACATTTTTAGAAAATACCTGATTGATGAAACAAGAATGTTCCGATATGCAAAGCGACGGAATCTCTACGATGCCCTACTTTCTTTCATAGAAACACAGACCGATGTAAAATTAATGACCATCTGATAAGGAGACAAAGATGATAACAAAAGAAACTTATACGTTAGAATATGTAAACACCCTTAGGGAAAAATACAAAAAGGATCCTTCACTTTTAGAAAGAGTCCTGTTCGCCTTTGGTCTTTTGGAAGCCATCACGCGCGTAGGAATGCCTTTCATCTTCAAGGGCGGCACCTCACTGATGCTGATCCTTGATCACCCACTAAGACTCTCAACAGACATTGATATTCTCGTAAAACCAGGAACAGATGTTGACCACTACATAAACGAAGCGGCCAAGATATTCCCGTTCAAGACCTTTGACGAAGACCGCCGTGTTGGCAAGAACAATATTGAAAAACGCCATTTTAAGTTCATCTATGACTCCCCATTAAGGAATGATGACTTTTATATCCTTTTGGACATCGTCTTTGCAGATAGTCCATATCTTTCCACACAGTCATGTGAGATCAAAAATGAATTGCTGCTTACAGATAATACACCAATAACCGTCACTGTCCCGTCCCCGGAATGCATCCTCGGAGATAAGCTCACGGCCTTTGCACCTCGTACTACCGGTGTGCCTTTCGGAATAGATAAGGAGCTTGAAATAATCAAGCAACTCTTTGATGTAGCAACTCTCTCAGAAAAGATTGATGATTATCAGAATCTGATTTCTACCTATGACCGTGCTGTTCTGGATGAAATCGGCTATCGTGACATAACCGCAACCCGTGAAGATGTCCTTCGTGATACTATCCGTTCCTGTGTCTGCATCATCGGCAAGGGTGTTTATGATAAAGATGACTTCCCTCTTTTTATCAAAGGTATCCGATCTATCGGTGGTCATGTATTGTCCATGAAATATAGTGCCACCATAGCTGCAGAGCAGGCAAGCCGCGTGATGTATCTGACCTCCTGTATGCTTACCGGGCAATCATTTACTCCTATTGAAAATCCGGAAGCATATCTTCATGCAAATATCAGCAATAGCAAATACAAAAAGCTCTCTTACATGAGAAATCAGAGCGCTGAAGCGTTTGCATATATCGTTGAATCACTTCGGATAATTGAAGAATAAGCCTTCCTCAAAAATATATTATTCCTGATTTTAAATATTTTTGTTAAGGCTGCCGGTTTTATAGCCTGAAAGGTCAAGTGCTGTATATTCAAAGCCTATCTTTTCAAAATATTCATTTATTTCTTTTAAGCTCTCTTTCCTTATAATCTTATCAAAATCCTCCGGTAAAAGCTCTATTCTTGCTATTTTTCCATGATGCCTTACTCGGAACTGCTTAAAGCCCATTTCATACAGCTTTTGCTCTGCCTTTTCTACCATTTCAAGCTTCTTTTTTGTAATTACCTCATTATAGGGTATTCTTGATGCAAGGCATGCAAAGGAAGGCTTATCCCAAGTGGGAAGTCCTATTTCCTTTGAGAGAAGCCTTATATCCTTTTTAGTGAGTCCCGCTTCAACTAAAGGGCTCTTTATTTTTAGCTCCTTTAGCGCTTTTAGACCCGGTCTGTAATCTGATAGATCATCAACATTTGAGCCATCAAAAATATTTTCTATTCCATTATCAGCTGCTACCTTAATTATGCTATCAAATATTTCTTTTTTGCAGTAATAGCATCTTTCAGGGACGTTTGTGGCAAATTCCTTTATGGAGAGCTGGTCTAATTCTATTACCACCTGCTTTATTCCATTTTTTTCACAGAACATTCTTCCTTCTGTCAGTTCCCTCTCTGGAATGGCAGAAGCCTTTACGGTAACTGCAAGCATTTTATCTCCAAGTATTTCTTTTGCCATATATGCTAAGTAGGTCGAATCAACTCCTGAAGAAAAGGCGATTGCAGCATTTTGGCAGCCCTTAAGATAATTTATAAGCTTCCCTTTTTTAGAACTAAGCTCACTATTTATGGACATATCATCCTCTTTTTCAACCGCGCTGATTTTCTCGCTATTCTCTCTATTTTCTAGCATTTATATTCCCCTATTCTTCTTGACCTGCATATGATTTATCATTCCTGCAAGGTAGCCTGCGCCAAAACCGTTATCTATGTTTACGGTGCTGACCCCGCTTGCGCAGGAATTGAGCATTGATAAAAGTGCTGAAAGTCCGCCAAAGGATGCGCCGTAACCTACGCTAGTAGGAACTGCAATAACTGGGCAGTCTGCGAGGCCTCCTATAACACTAGCAAGAGCCCCCTCCATTCCTGCAACGGCTACTATGACAGATGCAGACATTATATCCTCTTTATGGGCTAAAAGTCTGTGAAGACCTGAAACTCCGACATCATAAAGCCTTATCACCTTATTTCCATAAAGCTGCGCAGTAAGTGCTGCTTCCTCAGCTACAGGCATATCGCTTGTTCCTCCGGTTGCTACGACCACATTTCCTATTCCATCCGGTTCTGGAATACTTCCTGTATATGCAATACGCGAAACCTTGTCATAGTTTATCTCTTCCTGCGCTAATACCTCTGCCGCCGCTTTTTCTGAAAGCCTTGTTACTATTATATTCTCCTGCCCTGCTGATTTTAAATTTCTGATTATTCCTACTATCTGAGAAGGAGTCTTTCCTGCTCCGTAAATGACCTCTCCTGCCCCCTGACGTATTTGCCTATGATGGTCGATTTTCGCATATCCTAAATCATCAAAGGGCTTTGTCTTTAATTTAAGCAGTGCTTCATCAACGCTCATTTCACCGCTTTTCACCTTTTCAAGTATCTGCCTTGATGTAGTATCCAATTTATTCTCCTTATTATCAAAAAACGACTCCGAAAAACGAAGCCGTTTATTTTTTATTTTCTAACTAATGCTTTTCTTAAAACCTTGCCTGGATCTTTAACCATAAGCATTCCAAGCCAAATGATAAGTCCTAGAGCAACTACGCAAACTCCTAAAAATGCATCATTTATCATATCTGCTGCTGCAGGGGTAAAAAAAGCGTCCTTTAACTCAATATATTTTGCAATGGCATCCACCATCCACATAAGTGAAGCTCCCCAGTACATAAGACAAAGTCTTCCAAGCATATATTTCTTATCATGTAACTTAAAGTACCATACAATGGTAGAAATAATCGCTGCAAATACAGTTATAAGAAGTGTCATAAAGAAGCCTCCTTGCTGGTTTTGGTATTCTTTACAACTGCATCAGCCACAAGTACCATTATGCACCAGCATATTGTTACTGCAACAGCCATTCCTACGCCGACAGTCGACATTTCCTGAAGCATTTCGACTATTCCCTCTTTTGATTCTGCCGCCGTCAAAAATGGGAACCATGGAACAACCTCTCCATGCCATACATGTTCGAACATAAGCAGAATAGATCCGCCCCAGAGCATCATATTGAGCCAGCTGAGCTTTTCAGAGAGCTTAATGTGTCCGGTCTCTACCTTCTCAACTACTGAATTATTAGCCTTAGTCTCCTGCTTCTTCTCTTTTCTCTTTACAACTGCTGTAATAACAGTTGTAACTATAGCTTCAGCTACAGGTACCGCAAAACAAGCCATATCATATCCTCCATTATAATTTTTAATTTGTTATATAAAGCTTCTGCCCTAGCCTTCAAGCTGGCATACAGCTTCCTTTAAAAGCTCTATTATAGACAGGTGCTGTATTACTAAAAATTTTATTTATTAGCTATATCTATTACATCACATAACAAGCCAAAAGTAAAGTGTTTTTTGTATATGTATGAGACATTTGTGATAATGTCCTACTCGGCGAGGGACGGGTGTGGGCAGAACCCACAATGCAAAAAAAGCCCCAGCATACAAACCGGGGCTAATGTTAAACTATTTCGGGACATTTTCAAAAGCGCTTGACAAAGCACCCTCTCAATCCACCTGAAAAATTTTAAATTTATATCCTCTTTTCAAAAAGATATTAGATTTATTATCAGTTGGCTGAATTGAACTATCATAATCAAAAA
>Ga0247611_10004836_pt1 | contig 18349 bp, 17 predicted proteins | sample 177DNAGHGhighgp2_FD_192422 | JGI IMG/M metagenome (GOLD analysis project Ga0247611, IMG submission 192422) | Sheep rumen microbial communities from Palmerston North, Manawatu-Wanganui, New Zealand - 1770 DNA GHGhigh gp2 | ecosystem: Host-associated > Mammals > Digestive system > Stomach > Rumen... | reverse complement strand
TTTAAAAAGATAATGACGAGTTGGAATAAAACACTAAACACCTACGACCTTAAAATAAAAGATGGTAGTTGGGTGCTGGGTAAAATAGAATAGATCGGAATTAAAAACCGGTCTATTATTTTTTTTACAGTGGAGAACGAAATGGAACAAGGCGGAATGAAGTGGAAAGGAAAAAGGAAAGGATAGAGAGTTTGGTAAGGAGAACTTAGCGAGCGGAACGTAGTGTAGCGAGTAAATAATTAATCGTGTGTAAATATATCAAACTATAGACTAAGCTGGGAACCAGCTATATACCTAGTTTGAAAGGTTATACACACGAATAATAAAAATGAGAGAAACGCCTTCCCCTACGGCCATGACTCTATTACACTCCACATTTCACTAACGTTCAATGTTACGTTTCATTAACGAGTCAAACCCGTTTCTCTCAGTAGGTCTTACTCTTCACTAAAAATTTCTATTCGCTCGGACCTTCGCTCATAAACGAAATTTTTTGGAAATTTTAACGCTCACGATGTTCGCTAATTTCCACCGTTCGAGGGAGACCCTACGGTCTTAGAGAAAGAGACCCCTTGTTGTTATTTTTGAATAAAATGATTTTTTCTTATTTCTTATTTTTTAGAAAGTCGATTTCTATTATAAGAAAACTAGGAATTCTGTATTGAAATTAAGAAAACACACTCTAGAAGACTTGAAATACTTATATGTGAATTACGAAGTGAAAGGGTCCTTACCAAAGGTTGGACCTTTTCTTAAAACCATTAAAACTATAAAATTATGGAAAATGAAGAAATTATTAATGAAGAACCTAAAATGAATGTAATCCCCATCTATGTACCTGAAAACATTGAATACATATCAGAATGGAAAGAGTTTAAATATCCAATGGGACACGTTATATTAGACAAAACCATATGTGGATGTGGTTTTACAGAATATTGTCTTAATAATGATATCCCTATTCTCTTATGTTCTCCTAGAAAAAGACTATTAGAGAACAAAGAGGAACAACATAATAGTGAAAGAGGTAAAGAAAAAGGATTAAGAGAGGTTTATTATTTTAAAAATGAATATGATAAAACACTTGGCTATGATGGAGAAGATAATACTGATTCCAGTACAGATACTACTACTACCAGTGAAACTGTAAATACACCCTTTGGTTCTATTTCTAAATTTGATGAATTACAAATTAAGGAAAACTTAGATGATGTGGGAGATTCAGCTAAAGAAGAATACCTTAAACAAATCAAGAATAACTTAAGATCCTATATTGAGTCTTGTTCAGAAATTTACTGTAGACAACATGGAGAATCAGGGAAACCATTTAAAATTATTGTTACATATGATTCCTTACATCATGTCCTAGATGTCTTAAAGGATTACTATAGTTCTAATTCATATGCTATTGTAGTTGATGAGTTTCAGAGTATATTTATGGATGCATCATTCAAAGCTACAGTAGAATTGGATTTTGTAAATGATCTTCAAGGATGTACTAATGTTCTTTACTTATCTGCTACACCTATGTTAGAGAAATATTTAGGAATGATAGATGAGTTTAAAGATCTTCCTATGTACAAATTTATATGGCCATCTAGTAGAGTAGAGAATGTAAGAACTGAATTAAGAATTGTTCCTAGTATACCTAAAGAATTAAAGAAGTTAATTGATTCCTATAGAAATGGTCAATATCCAGATAAAGTTCTATCGGATGGTACAGTTAAATATTCAAAGGAACTAGTTATATTCATGAATTCCATTACTTCTATCTGTTCTATTATAAAGAAGAATAATCTTAGTCCTGATGAAGTAAATGTGATATGCGCAGATTCAACTGTAAATATTAATAAATTGAAAAAAGTAGGTCATCAGATAGGTAGAATCCCAATGGAAGGAGAATATCATAAGATGTTTACTTTCTGTACTAGAACTTCATACTTAGGTGCAGACTTTTATAGTACTAATGCCTTTACAGTGGTTTGTTCTGATTGTAATATTCAAACAATGACAGTAGATATTGTATTGGATTTACCTCAGATTCTTGGGAGACAGAGATTAAAGGAGAATGTATTTAGAAATGAGGCTTTAATACTTTACCATTCAGAGACTAAGAAAGGTGCTATTCTTAATGAAAAGAAACTCGTTAATGATGAGAAGATACAGAAAAAAGAGTTGATAACGAATGAATTATTAGTGGCCTTTAAAAACATGACAGACTCTCAAAAAGCTTTTTGCGCCGAAAAGTGGACTAGAGACAGTGAGTTATATAAGAAAGATTATGTTGGTATTTCATCAAGAACAGGAGAGGCAAAATTTAATTACCTAGTTATGGTCGCTGATAAACGTGCATGGGATGTAACTAGAAGAGAGTATATAGATGAGATTACTATTAAACGTGGTATTGAGTCTATATCTACGGCGAATGTTGAAGTGATTGATGGAAATATTGAATTAGAATTACAACAAGCTTATGATCGTTTACTATCTGAGTTTAATAAGGATAAAGATTTTGTAAGGAGAATGAAGCTTTTATGTGATACTTATTTTCAATATCCAGAATTCTACACTAAATATGCTAATTCCCCTCTTCCATGCATGATCCCAATAGAATATCAGAATTATATTAATATACTTGGATTTGAGAAAATAAAATCAATGGGATATAGAGAGTCTGATATTATCAGAGAAATAGAAACCTTAAAAAACCTGAATACGGTTGACATTTCATCTTTATTTACAGTAGGGGAAAAATACACTAAAAAATACATTAAAGAAACACTGGGGGAGTTTTATAAGGCCAATAACATACATAAAACGCCCAAAGCTTCAGACCTAGAGGAGTACTTTATATTAAAATCCATAAAGCTTAAAGTAGATGATAAATGGGAAAATGGATTTGAAATAATATCTAAAAATAAAAAACTATGATATATGTAATAAAGAGTTCGGCTTATAAGGAAGGAACCGGTGAAAAAGAATATGAAGATATAATTAAAATTGGTTATACAAGAGAGAAATCTAATAAATCGAGATTTAACACCTATATAACTGAAAACCCAACCATGAGAGTCCTATATTTAATTGATAATGGGACTAGAAGAGATGAGAAAAACTTACATTATTATTTTAAAAGATATAGAAAGTATGGTAATGAGTGGTTTGAGTTTACTAAGGAAATAATTGACTTTTTTGAAACTCATAAAACAAAGGAGTCATTGGAAGAGATAAATAATTGGACTAGATTAAGTAGATCAGAGTCAGATAAAGCAAGAGAAAATAAGAGAAATAATCCAAATAAATCCCTTTTCATTCAAGTAGCTTCAAAAGAACTTACTCCATTAACTAGCTTTAAGGAAAGTAGTATATCTAATTATCTCTGGTTTAACCTAGATAACTTAGAGAAAACAATAGAAGAACATTTCCCTGGTAAATATAAAGATATAGAAGAAAGATATCAGAGAGTAATTGAAGAAGAAAATGAAATAAAAAAGCTTGGACTAGGATTACAACAGGCTTATGATTACTTACTTTCTGAATTTAATAGGGATAATAATTTTGAAAGAAGAATGAAATTACTCGGTGTTGTTTACTTTCAATATCCAGAATTCTACACTAAATATGCCAACTCTCCTTTACTCTGCATGATACCAATAGAGTATCAGAATTATATTAATATCTTAGGTTTTGAAAGGATTAAAGCCCTGGGATATAGAGAATCTGATATTAGTAGAGAAATAGAAACATTAAATAACTTAACCACCATTGACATATCTTCAATCTTCAGTATAGGAGAGAGATATACAAATAAATACATTAAGGAAACATTAGGAGAGTTTTATAAAGTAAACAACATACATAAAACTCCTAAAGCTTCAGACCTAGATGAATACTTTATATTAAAATCCATAAAGCTTAAGGTAGATGATAAATGGGAACATGGATTTGAGATTATAGGGAAGAAATAAAAAAATAAAAGAGGTAGATTAATTTCTATCTCTTTCTATTTGTTGTAGTTCTTCCTTTGTTTTATTCATCTCATCTATTATCTCCATCATACCCGGCACTTCAAATCCCGACGCTTTATTTATTTCTAGTTCCCTTGCTTTTCCGTCCTTATCTATTTCAAAGGCCTGGATAGCGTCGAAATCAAGTGCCGGAATATTTGGGTATACATTTTTTCCTTGTTCTCTTAATATAGTTCCCTTCATAATGGCGCAATTTATCTGACGTATTACCATATCAGAGCTTGTTATTATTACGCTTATTTTTCCAGGATCTATATTAAGGAAGTCATAGCATAGTTTACCAGAGTCGTCTAATATACCAAGGCAATCAGAGTCATGGATTTTAATTTCCGGATCACATTCTCCAATTATTTCCAAGACTTTTTCTTTTAGTTCTTCTTTTAATGTATCTTTACATGTACAAGCTAAAACAAGTAATTTAATTTTCATATCATTTTATAAGGTTTTTAGTTCTAGTATTTTTGCCCACTTTGTTTTAATTCCTATAAGTTCCAATCTTTTTATTAAGTCTTCATTATTTTCAGCCCCAAAAAGATAATCGCTCTGATCCACTATGCACTGCTGATAACTTAATAGAGAATGTTTTCCTAGATTATTAATTATCCACTTATAAGACGGTATTTTTCTGAGCCCTAATGTTTTAATAATCAGGTTATTATTTTCTCGTAAAAAATCCAATTCAAAAGTCCTATAGAATATTATAACTTTCATTTTAATACCAATAATCTAAGTCTAAGTCTAAGTCCTCAATGTGATAATTTTCAATTTCTATTATACAATACCATACTATTTTCTCCATCTTATAAATCCTACATAACTTTCTTTTTATAATTTTTTCATCTGTTGGGGAGTTAAATAGTTCCTCTGTAATTCTGTGTTTTAAGGGAGTAATTTATTAGGTATTGTTTGAATGATATTTTTCCGACTCTAATATTATATACTTTGTTTTTGTTGGCATATAATCCAGGCCTTCTTTACACTGTTTCTGGTATTAAAGGCCCCAGCAGGTAATTCTATAGGTAATACCAATTTTTCAAATAATTCCTTTATCCTTTCTCTTGGATATATGTTATATAAAATAATTTGTTTGGTATCAAAGAATTTGGTTAAATTGGTTAATATGTATTCTAGTGCTCTTGTTGTAGGTCGTTTTCTTAGTCCCGGTATAAAATAAGAACATGAACATAGATTTTCATATAAATCCTCGTCCTTCTCCTCTTCCCTTATAAAACACATTCCACCGGGTATAGAAAATATTAGATAATTTATTTTATATTGTAAATTCCCATATTTTTCTAATCCCGGGGATAACTTCTTTTGTTGATTCTTTCGGGTTATAGTTGTCATTAAGTATTATTTTCTTCTCCATATTAGTAAATACATAATCAAGTTGAAAAGGTTTAGGAATATAATAAGCCTCTTTATCTTTAATCAGTTTTTTACATTTCATCATATAATTATATGACAGTTGTTTCCTCAACCCTTTAATTCTATAAGAGTATCCATTAATAATAATTAAATTATTTTCAATAAAGAAAAATCCTGTTCCATTATTCCTCAAATATACTATTATCTTAGTTTTATCTTTCATATATATAAGGTTTTCTATTAGTATGAAAAATGCCAAAAAACGAGCGACCAGTGATTTTAACATGTTTTTGTGCGTTTTTAGCATATAAAAGCATAAATTTAACACCTAAAAAAGGCTAGCGACCACTTTTTTTGGCTTTTTTGATATGAAACCCTTATATATGTAGAGGAATGAAATTTATTAAAATTCCCCTACATTGTTTTTAAAATTGTGATATATGAAGAGAGAAAATGAGAACTTAATGCAAAAACTATTTGGATCGTTTGCACTGGGGTCTGGACGTTTTGCGTTAAGATCTAATGTTTATAATTCAGGTAGTGTTGGTTATTCTCCTATAGGTGGTTCTACTCAATCCAGAATCTTTCAAGGTATGGATAGAAAATCGCCACTCTTAGGAAACTATATGCCGTCTTCTCGTTTATCCTCTTACTATGAAAAGTTGGCAGAGTTGAAGGGTTATCAGTTATTAGATATTTCAAAACTGGCAACCAACTTTTTTGCTGATTACATAATTAACTTCTTGGCCGATGATTCTAATGGCGCCCAACTAGTTACTATTATGGATGAGCAGGGTAATAAGGATGAAACAAAGACGGAAAGAATAAATGATGTCTTAGTAAAGGATATTAGGATTTTTGATTACATACGAGATCACATACAAGACTACGTATTTTTTGGTGGTTATTATAGCTTACTTAAATCGACTAGGGATGAACTTGGACATAATAAGTTTAGTGTAGAAGAGCTTTATGATCCTATTGCTGTCGTTACCAAGAAGAAAAGAAATAAGGATGATGGTAGTATAGAGGAGGTTTTCTTAGCTAGATCTGAGGACAATGTAATCTATGAAATACCGAAGAAAGAGATTATGTACATTGCAAATACTAATCTCCGTCTTGAAAATGATCTTAGCGAGGATTGGAATAAGAAACATGACTGGCTAAATGAAAGTAAGAAGATTAAGGAAGGTGGAAAAGGAACGAGGGATAAAGTGACAAGGAGAGAGAGTTATATGGCAGCTGAACCTTTATTTTACAGCTTAATTCTGAAAGTAAAGGAACTAGTTATAAAAGAGCTCTTAGTTTCACTTATTTCTTTACGTGATCTTACTTCTGTCCAAATGTTCCTCTTACAATTCGATAAAGCGGTACCTCTCGAGACTGCTAATGAATTGTGTGCTAGAGCTACAAAACTGGCTAATAACACAAATGAAATTTCCAGCTTCTTAACGTCCCAGTTCGATGTTGTCAGCTTTATTGAAAACACACTAACACAAAGCGCAAAGTTTATCCCTGACTATAATTCAACTTTGGGTAGTAAAAATTCTATGCTTCCCCTTGATAAACTCAGTGATAAACTCCTTGATATTATGCAAACCCTAGACGTCTGTAGAAATAATGTTCTTGGTCCTCTTGGTTTGCCTGCTACTATAGTCGATTCTACATCCGGGTCTAAATGGCAAGTACTTCAACAATCAGAACGTGCCAATTCTAGAGTAGCTTCGTTTATGGCTGGTATTAAGGATTCAGTTACTAACCTGGTTTGCGCTATATATGAAACACTCTACGGGGATGAACTCGATCCTAGCCTCGTAAAGCTTCATATATCGGAGAAGACTAGTGTGGAATATAATAACCAGATCAACCAAAGTGAGAGTATTAATGGTCTGATGCAAGGAATTTCTACTATCTTACAAACTTCCTTACAGACCCTTGAAGTTGCCTCTCCACTTATTGATCCACAGGCTTACTTAACTTATGTCCACAACCTCCTTAAAGACATCGATCCTAATACTGAGAATCTAATAACGGAAGATACTATGAATATGTATCTGCAACTAGTTCAAGCTAAGGTTAATAGTGCCTTTGAACAACTTGGTGTAGATCCAACAGTGCTTCAACAAAATACAGATAAGAGGATATGAAGATTCTAAGAAAAACAAAAAACTTCACAGGTATAGAGCAGGGGGATTTGGATCAACTTACACCTAGAGATCTGCAGCTTGAAAATATGAAAATGCAGAGACAAATCATGATAAACCAGAGGACTAGAGAAAAATTAGAGGCAGACAGGATTAAGGCTAGGATGAAAAGTATACAGAGCGCTCAAAGAATGGAACAACAAAGAGATATTCAGGACGAGAAAAACCGAATACAAACTCAGAAAATGGAAAACGCTCAAGACTTACCTAGAAATGTAAACCTCTATAAAAATAAATCAACCGTAGTCCAACCAGTTTCTATGCCAAAATAAAGGAGGATTATTATGTACGATGAGAAATTAAAAGAGAAGACTTTTACGGAAGGTGTAGAAGATTCAAGACAGGAATTACAAGAGGAGGAAACTTTTAATCCTCTCAAAATAAAATAATATGATCGTTTTAAGGCAGAAAAGTTTCACGAGATGGGATGAAACTGATAAACTGAAAAGAGAAAAAGACTCAGATATCCTAGCAGAAGAGGAGAAAAAGAAACCTGGAATGGGTAAAGTTGTATCTTCTACTATCGGTGCTGGAGTTGGTGGTGCAGCTCTCGGTGGTGGTGTTCATGCCGGATCTTATGTAACCAAGAAGCTAGCTAAGAAGGGAAGTAAGGTAGAAAGAGCTGCTAAGAAAGTCCTCAAAACCGGTAACTTCAAGAAAAAAGTCTTAGTGGGTGCTGGATTGACTGCTGGAACTGCTACTCTTGGTGCCCTCAAGAAACGCCATAAAGAAGTTGAGGACGTAGATCATTATAATAAGCGACTTAAGTACGCAAAGAAACAAGCTCTCCGTCGTGAAGGTAAAGACTGGAGAACCAACATGACAGGTGGAAGAGAAGAGTACACCTATTAATAAACTAAAAAAAGTAGTATTAGATATGACTAATGGTAAAGATTTTGCTGAGAAAATGTTCAGCAAGAAAAATGAGGTAGTAGAGAAGCATTTTAGCACTGGATCTGAGGAACTCGATGCTATGCTTGAAAAGGCCTTCTGCGACGGTTATGAATATGCTCAGAAAGAATTTGCTTGCAAGGATAAGGAGTGCAAGGAGGAAAGTAAAGATAAGAAGAGTCATACCGGAGCTAAGGTAGCCGCTGGTGTTGCTGGTACTGCCGCTCTCGCTGGCGCTGGTGTTTATGGTGCTGAAAAACTTGGAAAGGTTATCTCGAAGAAGGGTGCCGAGAAAATGGAAGAGGCCTCTGGTAAGAGAGCCATGGCAGCTATGGAAGGTGCTAGAAATGGTAAGGCTGCTCAGAAAAAGCTCGTCGAAAAGGCTGATAAAGTTGAGAAGAGAGCTGAGAAGATGATTAAGGCTGGTAATAAAATGCAAGAGCCTATGAAAGCTGTTAAAGAACAGACTGTAAAGGCCGCTGAGAAAGGTACTAGTGCTGTTAAAGAAGCTGCTAAGAAAACTGGTGAAACTGTGGCTAAGACTACTAAGAAAGGTAAGGATGTTGTAGCTAAAACCACCAAGAAGACTGGTGAAACTGTAGCTAAGACCGCCAAGAAAGCTGCTGGTACTGGTAAGAAAGTTGCCATGAAGGTTGCCAGAAAAGTTATCAAGAAGTAAATAATCTTTTAAATAATCTGAGTGTGATCTTAGAATCTACCCTTTAATGTGGACACTCAGATCTAAAACAATGTTATCATCCCCGTTATAAAATCATAGCTATAGGGGGGGGGGTGATAAAGAAAAATAAATAAAACTCCCTATAGAAAATAAAGAAAGATGATTATATTACGACAAAAAGATTATAGTGAGGATGATAGTAATAAATCCTCTGCTTTAAAAACCGGAGCTCTAGTAGGAGGTGGCACTGCTTTAGTCGGATCTGGTGGTGTAATGTTGAATAAAATGAGAAAAGATAGTGCAGCTAGAAGTTCTCATAAAGTATCCGAAGACCTGATTAAGCGTAATTTCCGAGACGATCAACGAGATTTAGTAAGACAGCGTAGACAGAATATAAAAGATATTAATAAAGATTTAGATTATAGAAAGGGTAGGGTTGATTATGATATAGATCGCCACCTAAAAAATGTAGAAGAGATGGCTAATAATAAATATAATCCACTTTTAAGCAATAAATCTACTATTAAGTATAAGAAAGAAAGAAGTCATACAAGAAATGGAAAAACTGTTAGCGCTGGATATGATAATAGTATCGTCGTGGATTCCATAAACGAAGGTGGGAAATTAAATACTACAATTAAAGGACAAAAAGAAGCAAAAGAGGCAATTGAAAACTCGAGGAAGGGCTTTATAGATGTTGCGAAATCAGAGGCACTGAGTAAAAATGATGAATTAAAACAAATAAGAGATACTGGTCTGTCAAAAAACAATGATAAATTAAAAAGAGCATTACAAAAGAATAAAAAGGCAGCTAAAATAGGAATTGCTGGTGCTGCCGCTGCTGGATTGACTGCTGGTATTATTGCTGCTAATACAGGACGGAAGAAAAACAAGAAGAGCGCAAAATAGAGGGCGGATATAATAAAGGGCGTGAGATACTAATTTTTACGCCCCTAATAAAAACCGCCTAAATTATATGCGCTCAAAAATAAAACACTACTCTCTAATAAAACAAAACATATAGGGAGGGAGTAGTAAGAAGTGAATTTCCCCATATGTTAAAAGTAAAATAAATGAAAATAGGAAGAATTAACAAAAACTATGAGGAGGAAAGACTTTATAGTACTGGATCTGATGAATTAGACAATCTTCTTGAAAGAGCTTTTTGTGAGGGTTATGAGTATGCACAGAGAGAGTTTGGTAAGAAAAAGAAAGAAGAGGATGGCTATACTCCTGAGGAAAAGAAAAGAATAACGAAATCTGGACGGACTGGTGCTGCTATTGGTGCTGGTGTTGTCGGTGGTACTAGACTTCTTCGTGGTCGTGGTCCTTTGGGAATTGCCATTGGTGCTGGTCTTGGTGCTGCAGGTGGAAGTTATGTTGGAAGAAAAATTGGTAAAAAGCATATTAAAGAAGACCGAGAGTATAGTAAATAAAATTTATTTAATCAAGAGTCGTTAATTTATATAATAGATTTAATGGTTAATCCGTAGCAATTAAGTTGTAGCATTCAATTGCACTACGGATCTAATTATAGCACGGTATCCCATATTTAACTAATGGGGAGGTTGTATAATATTGCGCAACTTAAAAACATCCTCCCCTATATATTCTAACAACTGGGAACCGCGAGCTATTAAAAGAGTTAAACATGGGATATTTAAGAGATAGATTAATAGGAACAATACATAAAGAAGATTGTTGCTGTGGAGATTGTAACTGTGAACATGAACATAACCACCAAGAAGAACATTTAAGTGAGGAAGAAATAGAGCAAATTATAAACGAGAAGTATAGTGAGAAGGATGAAAAGACAAAAAAGTTTATAAGGAGGTCTCTAAAAATACACGGATTAAAATATGATTACTCTAAAACAATTTATATTAGGAGTAAGGATAAAGTAACTATGACTTGTCCGATTGTGGGTCATGGCGATTTCTCAATTTTTCCACATGATCACTTAAGAACTAATAGGGATTGTGGATGTCCTACTTGTGGAAAAATAAGGACTATGATGAAACGAAGAGACACTCAGGATGAATTTATAGAAAAATCGAAGAAATTATATCCTGAGAGATTAGATTATAGCAAGGTCAATTATATAAACTCTAGAACAAAAGTTATCTTGATCTGTAAAAAACACGGAACAGAATTTAAGATATTTCCCTCTAGTCATTTAAAAGGAAATTTTGGCTGTCCTAATTGTGTTTCAGAATTATTATCCGAAGAAAGAAAGAAGCATAAAGGAGAAAAAATGGTTTACTGGGATTACAGTAGGTTTGAAGCCGCTGGAAAAGAAAAATTTAATGATAAATTTGATTACAGTAAAGCTAAAGATGAGTTTACTGGATTCCTAACCCCGGTCACTATAATTTGTCCGGAACATGGTGAATTCAAACAGTCACCGAGGAATCACCTAGCTTCTACCACAGGATGCCCTTTCTGTGGGCATGATATGATGGTGAAAAACAAGTCGTTTGCTACAGAAGATTTCATTTCTATCGCAGAACAAAAATTTCCTGGCAAATTTGACTATTCAAAAGTTAATTATACAAAGGCTAAGGATAAAGTTATTATTCGGTGTATAAAACACGACATAGAGTTCTTAATAACCCCTGATGATTTCTTTAATGGTGTTCATGGTGGCTGTCCCGAATGTGCTAAGGAGGGGACTGGAATGTCTAGGAAATACACTATACTAGAATTACAGAAGGAGATAGATTTAATTTATGGTGATGGAGTTTATATTATTCCAGATCAAATTTATAAAGACACTGGTACTGAAATAAGTGTTTTTGATATTGAATGGAATGAAACTTTTATGATTCGTCCAAGTTATCTCCTTTGTGGTAGAGGAAACCCTAATCACAGAAGTACAATTCCTAGGGGAGAACTGTTAGTAAGAAAGTGGTGTGATGATAATGATATTAAGTTCAATAGTTTAACAAAAGTAACAGGAGATGGAATTACTGGTAGAAACGAAAGTGGATATGTTATTGTTGATTTCATTATTGATTATGAAAATACTAAAATATTCATTGAATATAATGGAGAACAGCATTATAAAAGAGTTCCATTCTTTCATAAGACATTAGAAGAGTTTGAAAAACAGCTTAGAAGGGATGAGGAACTTAGAAATTACTGTACAAACAATAATATAAAGCTAATAGAAATACCATATGTAATTACAGATGTATCAGACTTTCTCACTAAAACTATAATAGAAAATATAGATCCACATGCATTGATTAATTATGAATCTTTGTATGTTCTAGATAATGATAATAGTACGTAAGAGTTAGAGGATTTATTATTATCCTCGTGATTAACCTTAAAAACAAATAGATAAAATAAAATGAAATGTTTGTTAAAAATTCTGAATCTTAACGCGCCAGCCAGTGATGGTTCTGTCGTTCCTTATGATGTTTTGCAGTCATATATAGATTCAGAAGAGTGTAAGAAAGCATTGCGTGATAAGACAATGGTATCTTCTTTCACTCATCGTTGTAGGAATATTCAGGCAGTATTTCCAGATAAACCAGCACTTTCAAAAACCATAGGCCGCGATGATCTTTTTGGAATAGTAGATGAGGCAGCTCCTACTATAACTCACTATATTACAAGCCTAGAAATTCGAAGTGATGGATGGTTATGGGGAACTGCAGAATTCCTTGAAGAGAGTGGACTAGATGATATATCAATTCAAAACCTTCGTAGATTAAAAGGCCTGATTAAAAATGGAATAAAGATTGGTTGTTCGTGCATTATTTTGGGCGCATGGAAGTCACAAGGAAAGGGAACAGATATTCTAGCAAAACTTGTCCAGTTTAAGGGAGTTGATATGACTTTTAACGCGAGCTGGAAGAACGCCGAGTTAGTTGAAGCTTGGGAAGAGGATGAGTCAGGTGAGAGAATTAAAACCTATTCTGAAAACACCGAAGATATTAATGAGGATACTCTTAAAGTAAAGGCTTTTTCTGATCTCTCCAGTTTTAATTATACAGGCCCCAAGACCTCAAAGATTAATGGTCAGTTTACAGTTTTAAAGGCAAAACAATTCTCTAGTGTTGGAGTTGTGGAAGATGTTGACACTGAGGAGGTCGTTACTGAAGTTGAAAAAGAATTTAGCACACAAGAAGAAAACACCACAACAGAAGAAGTAAAAGAGAAAGAATTTACACAAGCTGGTATTAGAGATCAGCTTCGGGAAAAGAAGATGTCTCCCAGGATGTGTTTTAGAAGAATGATTCTTTCGTATAAGCAAGTAGTTCGTGCTATGGGAGGTGTAGATAAAATTAAGGAAGATGACCTCTCAATTCTTAAGAGTATGTTAACCTCTGATGTACTTTTCTTGCTTAATCGTATTTCAGATGATGTAATAACCAAGAATAAGAGAATCAATGTTATTCTTGGGTGTAGTTCGGTCTCAAAATTATTGCGTGTGGCAGCAGAAAATCTCAACTATATCTATCGTATGTCTGGAATATCGGCAAGAAAACAGGGATACTTACAAAAGAACTACTACACAAAGTTACAGGCAGCTTGGAATGAATTTGTTAATGCCTGTTTAGAAGAGGTATTTGGTGCTAATTCGAATAATATGCCAGAGAACATAGACGAAGAAATGAAGGAGGAAAAGTAATATGAAAGAGAGACGTAAATTATTTTCAGACAATGTTCCTCCTATGACTACCAAGAGACGTAAGTTATTTAGTTGTGATGAGGAACATGAGCATAATCATAACGAAGAAGAGGTAGTATTTCTGTGTTCTGATTGTGGACATAAACTAAGTAAAGAAGAGATAGATCTTGGAATTTGTAAGTGCTGTGGATCTACTAGAGAGAATGTATTAAATAGACGGTCCTTATTTGAAGATGATTTTCAGAAGGAGTTTAGTAATACATCTGACCCTCTCGAATTGAAGCTTAAAGAATTTTCCGGAAGAGAGATTAGTAAGGATTTATTCGAGAAGGAATTTAGTGAGGCTGAGAGAACTAAATTGAAGGAGCGTAATTATTCTGAGGAGCTTGAGGATGGTGGTATTAAAATTTCCGGTACTGCTTTCTTAGAGTCCAGATTATTCTCCAAGTTAGTTGTTTCGGTTACAAAAGAATATGACCTTATTCCTGATATTATGAACGGCGGGGATAAGGAGGGATATATTAACAGCCTAGATATGTCGCCCAAGTGTATCGCCATCCTCAAAAAAGTTCATGGCGTAAATGAGGGCGATCAAGAAGGCTGGATGGAAGATTCTGGGATACTTAGTGATTTACCCGCCGAGTTTGGAGGTAGAGCCATTAATGTTCCTGAGTTTAAAGAAATTATTGAAGAGCGTTATCCAGATGCCCCCGAAGATATTATGGAGAAATTAAAAGCTCGTGGTATTATAGAGGACAAAGATGACAAGATTGAAATAAAATAAATAAAGAAAGAAAATTAGTATGGAAAATACAAGATTCATGAGCAGAATGTTTAGTGCCGTTAACGAGAATGATGAGGAACTTCTTAATCAGGTTGACACAGACATTAAGACTGCTAATAAAGATGGTAAGTTTGACACTGACGAGCTCTCATATGTGGCCTTAGGAGAGAATAAAGTTGAGGTTACGGATAAAGAGAACGGTGAGCAGACTATTATTGAGATGGCTGATGATGGTGCTTATGATTTATACCCTGCCGAATTCGAGGCTGAACCAACAGAGCAGCCGGAAGGATTCCTTCACCCGGAAGGGGATGGAGTGACTCCTAGTGATGCCGAAGGTGCTCCTGATGAGAAGGTAGAGGATCATAACCCTGAGACTGAACTTCCTGGTACTGTCGAGGAAAATGCTGAAGAGAACGCAGAGGATGTATGCCCTGAGTGTGGCCAGAAACATCCTTGTGAGTGCGAATCTGAGGAAGAGAAATGCGACGAAGAGGACGAGGAAGAGAAGACCTACAGCGGAGATAATAGTGTTGTAGCTCGTATTTTCAGTGATCAAGTATTTTGTGAGCGTATCTTTTCGGAAGTAATTGAAAGCGAAGAAACGGCCAAAGTAGGGGATCTTAAAGTTGAGAAGGTTCCAGAGGAGAGCGCTGTTGTGGTTACGGATGAAAAAACCGGAGACCAGGCTCGTGTTGAAGTAAGCGACGACGAACTTAACGTACAGGAGCTCGACACTAAGAATTTCTCTGAGGAAGGTGAAGAGATGGCCAACGAAGAGGAGTTTATGCCCCTTCACGTCGTTGGAGTCGATTCGTTTAACCACCAAATAGTGGACTCCGCTTGTTACGATGAAGAGAGCGCTAATGATCTTGTTGCTAGACTTCAGGAGGTTGGTGTTGATGGTGTTGCTGTCTTTGATAATGAGGAAGCCGCCAGAGATTATGCCATTTCTCTGTTAAACGGTCTTGGTGCTGATTCTTATGATGAGCCCGAGCAAGTTGAGTTTAGCGAGCATGATGTGTTTGTTACTCCTTTCCACACTGATAATACCGCCTTTATGACTCGTCTCTTTAGTGAGGCTTGCAATGAAATCGATGCAACTCAGAGCACTATTGAGAATGTTATTGAGACTGGTAATAAGACTGAGACTGCTACTGAGATTATTACCCCAGTTGATGAGGAGACAGTAATTGTTGAGGATAAGGATAATGGTGAGCTGACTAAGGTTGTTCTTGATGATGAGACCTTAGAATGTGAGCCTATCAGTGAAGAGGATGCTAACGTTATGATGGCTGATGAAGAGAAGACTTATTCGAATAATGCCGAGACTAAGTTCTTCAGTTCTCATGAGCATATGACTGAGTATATGTGCAGACTGTTCTCGGAGGAAGCTGATGAGAAGGATATTGAGAAGGCCATCGAGGAAAATGAGCAGGTTGAGACGGAGAGCGAAATTATCACCCCGGTAGATAATGAAACTGCTGTAATTGAGGATAAGGATAATGGTGAGTATACAAAGGCCACTATGACTGAGGATGACATTGAGGTTGTTCCTATCAGTGAGGAAGAGGCTGCTGATCTTACCGAGGAGAAGACTTATTCGAATGAGGCTGAAACCAAGTTCTTCAGTTCCCACGAGTATATGACTGAATATATGTGCCGTTTGTTCAGTGATGAGGCCAGCGAGGATGATATCGAGAAGGCTATCGAAGACGGTGAAGTGGTAGAGACTGAGACTGAGGTTATTACTCCGGTCGACGAAGAGACTGCTGTTATTAAGGACAAGGAGAATGGTGAATATACAAAAGCTGTTCTTTCTGAAGATGATATAGATCTTGCTCCTCTTAGTGATGAAGATGCTGAGGAGATGATCAATGTTGATGATGAGACTGAAGAGGAAGCTGAGGGTGATGATGAAAATGAGGATGAGGAGAAGACTTATTCGTACATGGATAAGTTCTTTGCCAATGTTCCCGCCCCTGGAGCTGAGACTGCCGAGCCTGATTTTGTAAAGGCTGTTTATGATGAAAATGGTAAACTCGTTCCCCTTGAGGAAGAGAAAGAGGAAGCTCCCAGTGTAGAGGCCATTGAAGATGCTGCTCTCGCTGCTGTTCAGGCTATTAATAATGCTGCCAACGAGTCTGTAAATGCTATTATGGAGGCTAAGAATACTCCCGCTGAGGATGAGCAGGCTGAGTTGCAGGAAGCCCAGTTCTCGGAGAAAGAAACTGAGAATAAGGTTGATACAAATGACACAATGATTTCCTGGTTAAACAATAATCTTTAATCTAGAACCAGGGTTAAACAAACAATTAAAAAGGAATAAATAGTTATGGCTAATTATTTTGAGTATATGAAGGGCGAAAAGATGATGGATGCCCTCATGAACAGTTCGGTATCTATGGAAGATGCCCAGAATCGTGCTTATGAGTATGCTAAGATGTTCTCGAGAAATGACGAGATGAAAGACATCTTTGGTTCCGGTAATGGTAACCTTCTCCAGAAGACCTTCTCTGGTTATGCTGAGACTCCTCTTCTGAGCACACAGTATTTCAATGCTTCGGTTGCTTCGTATGTTAGCTCGTTTGCTGGCTTCATGTCGATCGAGCGCGATTTTGATCAGCCCAATGGTCTTTTCTATTGGTTTGACGTTCTCGGTGTTACCGATATGAGAAGTGTTATCCCGAACCTCGGTCAGGATCATTACCAGGATATCCAGACTATGGGTGGCTTCGAGGTTAACGTTGAAGTTAGCGGTACAAGCTATACCACAGTTACAGGTCGTAAGATTCTCCCCGGTACTGTCCGTGTAAAGGTTGTTGATCCTACTAATGGCGACTTTGAACTCGTCGATGATGGTCAGGGTTCCTTCATGGGTAAGGCTGGTGTTATGGGTGGTGCTTGCACTATCAACTACCTCAATGGTACTATCATCCTCGCTCTTGCCAATGCTCCTACTGCTGCTGATGGTAAGAACCCCAGCATTACTATCTACGGTAAGGAAGATGTAACTGGTACTCCCTGCAATACTACTGGTGCTACCAATACTCACGCTAATGACAAGCGTTTTGTTGCTAAGATGCAGCAGCTCGGTCTCCAGACTGTTCCTGACATGCTGGTTGCTGAGTACAATATCGCCGCTCTTGGTGCTATGAAGAAGGCTACTGGTGCTGACATGGCTTCGTTCCTCTTCACCAAGCTCCGTGAGATTTACACCAAGACTATCAACTATAAGCTCGTTAAGACTATGGAAGATGGTTATACAGGTGACACTATGAGAAATCTCGATCTTTCGGCTAATGGCATTGGTTTCAATCCTCAGGCTGGTGCTCAGTATGTTACCTTTACTGACTACCGTTCGAGAGTTGACCTCTTTGACGCTTACCTCATCAATGTTGAGACTCGTCTCGCTGAGAAGGCTGTCAAGGGTGTAACTACCACTGCTTATGTTGCTGGCACTAAAGCTGCCTCGCAATTCCAGAAGGGTGGAATCATTGGTAAGTTTAAGAGAAATGACAAGATGACCTACATTTCGGATCTTCTTGGCTGGTATGATGGTATTCCCGTCCTCCGTAGCACTGACGTTAAGGAAGCTGATGGTAAGGGTACTTTCTATGCTATCCACAAGACTCCTGATGGTCAGATGGCTCCTCTCGCCCGCGGTATTTATATGCCTCTTACCGATACTCCTACTATTGGTAACTACAACAACCCGACTCAGATGGCTAGCGGTATCTACTATCAGGAAGG
>Ga0247611_10004835_pt1 | contig 18349 bp, 14 predicted proteins | sample 177DNAGHGhighgp2_FD_192422 | JGI IMG/M metagenome (GOLD analysis project Ga0247611, IMG submission 192422) | Sheep rumen microbial communities from Palmerston North, Manawatu-Wanganui, New Zealand - 1770 DNA GHGhigh gp2 | ecosystem: Host-associated > Mammals > Digestive system > Stomach > Rumen... | reverse complement strand
TGGGAAAAAGAATTGATTGAAAACTGAATATGGAATCATTGGAAACCAAATTCGCGGAAATGGTGAGAGAAAACAAAAGTACCATTTTTACAGTGTGTTACATGTTCTCTAAAGACCAAGAAGAGGCGAATGACCTTTTTCAAGAGGTGCTCATCAATTTGTGGAAAGGTTTGGCGTCTTTCAAGGGTGAGAGTGACATTAAGACATGGATATATCGTGTAAGTCTAAATACTTGCATATCGTTCGAGCGGAAAAAGAAACATGAAGTTTTGCCGTTGGAGATGGATGTGAACCTGTATGATGATCGTGATGATGATACACGTCAGATCAAGATGCTTTACCACCGCATCAACAGACTTGGTGTCTTCGACAGAGCTATCGTGCTGCTCTGGTTGGAAAATCTGAGTTATGATGAGATAGCCTCCATAGTAGGTATTTCAGTAAAGAATGTTTCCGTGCGTCTGGTTCGAATCAAGGAGCAACTCAAAAATATGTCTAACGATTAATTATAGGGTAAGATGGAAAACTATAGTGAATTAGGAGAAATGCGTCAGCAAATCAGTTTGTTGAAAGGAAAATTAAATGACCAGGAGATTGTGAATGATAGTATTATTCGCAAGGTAGTGCAGGAAAAGATGGACACTATCAATAAAGCGGGTTGGGGAATCGTTGTTTTTGGTATATTGGAGATTCCTCTAGTACTGTGGGTATTCAAGGGATTGTGTGGCTTCTCTTGGTTATTCTGTATCATCACCGCTTTGTATGTACTGGCAACGCTGATTTTCCAGATCAGCATGAATGTGTTGTTGCAGCGTCAGATTCATCTTAATGATAACTTATTGGAAGTTAGTAAACAACTGGTGAACATGAAGAGACGCAATATGAAGCAATTGTATTTCGCTTTCCCTTTTACCATATTGTGGACAGGTCTGCTAATTTGGGAAGTGTATAAGAATCAGGGTATTGGTGAACTTGACTTTCAGACAGTGGCATTTATCATCATTTTTGGTGTAGTGATGGGGGTGGTTGTAGGACTGTCTGTCTTTTTTAAACGTTATAATGCCATGAAGGATCTTATCAGCCAGATTGAAATGTTCTTGCCTAAAAAGAGTCAGATTTTTCAGAATAAGTTGGATGATGCATTGCAAAGCATTACTGATCTTCATTAAGTGGACTACAGACTTTGAGATATATAGTTGTTGATTCCTCGTGGGAGATTTTTTTATCTCTCGTGAGGAATTATTTTTTTTGTAGTGTGAGTGGTATGAGTTTTTATTATTAAATTTGCATCATTAATATATTAATACCACTAAGTGATGCAACAGAAAATAATCATTCTAGATTTTGGTTCGCAAACCACCCAGTTGATAGGCCGTAGAATACGTGAAATGGATACTTTCTGTGAAATTCTGCCTTACAACAAATTTCCTAAAGACGACAATAATATAATAGGTGTAATATTGAGTGGATCACCCTATTCTGTATATGACAAAGATGCTTTTAGAGTAGATTTCTCACAGTTTATAGGTAAGTATCCCGTGTTGGGCATTTGCTATGGTGCACAGTTGATGGCCTATTGTTATGGTGGTAAGGTGGAACCAGCAGGTAGCCGTGAGTATGGTCGTGCTCATTTGAAGCAGTTTGAGGCCGATAATCCGCTGTTTAAAGGCTTTGAACCTGATTCTCAAGTATGGATGAGCCATGGTGATACTATTACACAGTTGCCTGAAGGCTTTCATGCCATTGCTTCTACAGAACAGGTGTATAATGCAGCATATGCCAACCCCGAGCAACGCATCTGGGCAGTGCAGTATCATCCAGAGGTGCATCACTCACTGCAAGGCTTCCAACTTTTAAAAAACTTTGTGGTGGATATCTGTGGCAGTAGACAAGAGTGGAGTGCTGCTTCATTTGTGGAGACTACTGTCAAGGAATTAAGAGAGCAACTGGGTAATGATCGCGTGATATTGGGATTGAGTGGAGGTGTTGATTCCAGTGTGTGTGCTACCTTGTTGAATCGTGCCATTGGTGACCGCTTGACTTGCATATTTGTAGATCACGGCATGTTACGCAAAAATGAGTTCAATAAGGTAATGGAAGCTTATAAGGGTATAGGACTGAACGTGATTGGTGTGGATGCTAGTCAGAAATTTTTTTCTGATTTGAAAGGAGCTACTGATCCTGAAGCCAAGCGTAAGATTATTGGCCGTGATTTTATTGAGGTATTTGATGCAGAGGCACGCAAGATTAAAGATGCCAAGTGGTTGGCGCAAGGTACCATTTACCCTGACCGTATAGAGAGTTTGAACATCACGGGCAAAGTCATAAAGAGCCATCACAATGTGGGAGGTCTTCCTGAGGAGATGCATCTGAAGCTGTGTGAACCATTGAAATGGCTGTTTAAGGACGAAGTGCGTAGGGTAGGACGACAACTGGGTATGCCTGAGCGACTGGTAAATCGTCATCCGTTTCCTGGCCCAGGCTTGGCTGTTAGAATATTAGGTGAAGTAACACCAGAAAAGGTGAGGGTGTTGCAAGACGCCGATGACATATATATAGAAGCCTTGCACAACTATGTGTGTGAAGATGGAGTAGCCTTATATGATAAAGTGTGGCAAGCGGGCACAGTATTGTTGAGCCCTGTTAAGAGTGTAGGCGTGATGGGTGATGAGCGTACTTATGAGAATCCTGTTGCACTTCGTGCTGTAACTAGCATGGACGCTATGACTGCTGACTGGGCTCATCTGCCTTATGACTTTTTGGCGAAGGTGTCTAACGATATCATTAACAAGGTGAAAGGCGTTAATAGAGTTTGCTATGATATTTCTTCGAAACCACCTTCTACAATTGAGTGGGAATAATTTTCATAATTCATAAATATTCATTATTTTTGCAGTCTTAAATTCTAAAAACGAAAGGACTATAGATATGTTGGAAATGTTGTCAAGGTTTGATATACTGGAAGTTGTAAGGTGTACCATTTCGTTACTGATTGTGATTGATATCATCGGCTCATTGCCTATCATCCTTGACTTAAGAGCTAAAGGCATGGAGGTGAATGCAACGAAAGCGACTGTACTGGCTACCCTCTTTATGTTAGGCTTCTTTTATGTCGGTCACTTGATTTTGCAACTTTTCAGTGTTGATATTCAGTCGTTTGCAGTAGCTGGTGCTTTCATCTTGTTCTTCATGGCGCTTGAGATGATTCTGGATATTGAGATATTCAAGAATACAGGTCCTACTAAAGATGCCACTTTGGTGCCATTGGTTTTCCCTTTATTGGCAGGGTCTGCATCGTTTACCACTTTGCTTGCTTTGAGGGCTGAGGCATGGGATATCAATATCTTGATTGCTTTGTTTTTGAACATGATATGGGTATATGTGGTTCTGCACATGGCCGATAGGGTAGAACGTTTCTTTGGAAAATCTGGCATCTATGTTATCCGTAAGTTTTTTGGTATTATTTTGCTAGCTATTGCTGTTAGGATGTTTACTGCTAACTTATCACTGCTGATAGATCAGCTTTCAAAGTAGTTTTTTTAGTATTATTATATGTTTTTTCTGTCTTTGTATCAAAATTTTTACGATTTTGTTTGCAAAGAAATTCATAATTAGTAATTTTGGGATGATAACGGATAAAAGACGCATTCTATGCGTTTTTTGTCCGGTAATATATTGATAAACCTTTAAATGTAATGCTATGAGCTATTTACGTTTTGATAAAGCCCTGATGAATAACTTGGAGGAAGCGTTGCCACGTGAAATCCTCAGAACGAATAAGTCGGGCTCGTATCATTGTACGACAATAGTGGGATGCAATACACGAAAATATCACGGTTTGTTGGTTATACCCGTGCCAAACTTAGATGATGAAAACCATGTACTGCTGTCTTCATTGGATGAAACTGTGATTCAGCATGGAGCCGAGTTTAATTTAGGTTTGCACAAATATAACGGCAATCATTTTAGTCCAAACGGCCATAAGTATATCCGTGAGTTTGAATGTGACAAGATTCCTGCTACAACCTACAGGGTGGGTGGTGTCATCCTGCGTAAGGAAATCGTTTTTGTACACCATGAAGACCGTGTGCTTTTGCGCTATACATTAGTAGATGCTCATTCTGCCACGATTCTGAGATTCCGTCCATTCTTGGCTTTCAGAAGTGTGCGTGAATATACCCACGAAAACTATCAGGCCAACCGAGATTACCAAGAGATTGAGAATGGTATTAAAACTTGTATGTATCCTGGATATCCAGAACTTTACATGCAGTTGAACAAGAAAAATGAGTTTCATTTCCAACCAGATTGGTATAGAGGCATTGAATATCCTAAAGAGCAGGAACGTGGTTATGACTTTAATGAAGACTTGTATGTGCCTGGGTATTTTGAGGTGGAAATCAAGAAGGGTGAGAGTGTGGTGTTCTCTGCTGGTATTTCTGCCTTCAAGAATACCAGAACCATGAAGTCTGTGTTCCAGTATGAGGTGGACGATCGTACTCCTCGAGACACTTTCTATCATACACTAAAAAATGCTGCTCATCAGTTCCATAATGTGCATGGTGACGAGCATTACATACTGGCTGGCTATCCTTGGTTCAAATGTCGTGCACGCGACCTCTTTATTTCTTTACCTGGTTTAACTTTGGCTGTAAATGAGCAGGATCAATTTGAGGACGTGATGAAGACCGCTGAGAAGGCTTTGAGACAATTTATCAACGGTGAACCTGTTACCTACAAGATTTACGAGATGGATCATCCAGATATCTTGTTATGGGCAGTTTGGACTATGCAACAATATGCAAAGGAAACATCAAAAGCACATTGTCGAAAGAAATATGGTGCTCTGCTGGTAGATATCATCAAGTTTATTTTGGAGCGTAAGCATAACAACCTGTTCCTGCATGATAACGGCTTGTTATTTGCCAATGGAACAGAAAGAGCTGTTACGTGGATGAACTCTTCATCAAACGGTAAACCTGTTATCCCTCGTACTGGATATATTGTTGAAGTTAATGCCTTGTGGTATAATGCTCTGCGTTTTATAGCTGATATGGAGCGTGAAGGAGGTAATGCAGCATTTGCTGATGAGTTAGATGCCCAAGCCGAAGTAACAGGAAAGTCATTCGTTGATGTGTTCCGCAACGAATATGGCTATTTATTTGATTATGTGGATGGTTATATGATGGACTGGAGCGTGCGTCCTAACATGATATTCACAGTCGCATTTGACTATTCTCCACTGAATGCCCAGCAGAAAAAACAGGTGCTTGATATCTGTACTAAGGAATTGCTGACGGCTAAGGGTATTCGTACACTAAGCCCAAAAAGCGGTGGCTATAATCCATATTATGTGGGTCCGCAGACTCAGCGTGATTTTGCTTACCATCAGGGTACAGCATGGCCATGGCTGATGGGATTTTATATGGAAGCCTATTTGCGCATCTTTAGGATGAGTGGGGTATCGTTTGTTGAGCGTCAGTTGATTGGTATGGAAGACGAGATGCAGACTCATTGCATTGGTACCCTGTCAGAGTTATATGACGGAAATCCTCCTTTCATAGGCCGTGGCGCAGTGTCGTTTGCTATGAATGTGGCGGAGATGCTGAGAATATTGAAATTATTGAATAAGTTTAATATGTAATAAGGGGAGGAATAGTGATGAAAGTATTAATGTTTGGTTGGGAGTTTCCCCCTCATATCTTAGGCGGACTTGGAACTGCTAGCTATGGACTTACTAAAGGTATGTCCAAGCAGCGTGACATAGAGATATCATTCTGTATACCAAAGCCATGGGGTGATGAAGATCAGAGTTTCCTGCGCATTATCGGAATGAATAGTGTACCTATCGTATGGCGTGATGTGAATTGGGATCAAGTAAAGAGTAGAGTGGGTGGTTATATGGACCCACAGCTTTATTATGATCTGCGAGATCATATCTATGCGGATTTTAACTATATGCATACCAATGATTTGGGTTGTATGGAGTTCTCTGGACGCTATCCTGATAATTTGCATGAGGAAATCAATAATTATTCTATTGTTGCTGGTGTAGTGGCTCGTCAACAGGAATTTGATATTATTCATTCGCATGACTGGTTAACTTATCCTGCAGGCATACATGCCAAGCAGGTCTCTGGGAAACCATTGGTGATTCATGTGCATGCTACTGATTTCGATCGTAGTCGTGGTAATGTGAATCCAACTGTTTATGCTATTGAAAAGAACGGTATGGATCACGCAGACCACATAATGTGTGTGAGTGAGTTGACCCGTCAAACTGTTATCAACAAGTATTACCAAGATCCACGTAAGGTATCTACAGTGCATAATGCTGTAACCCCATTGCCACAAGAAATATTAGATATCATTCCTGAGAAGAAGCCTAATGAGAAAGTGGTTACTTTCTTAGGTCGATTGACTATGCAGAAAGGACCTGAGTACTTTGTAGAAGCTGCTAGTTTAGTACTGCAACGCACCAAGAATATCCGTTTCTGCATGGCTGGTAATGGTGATATGATGGAGAAGATGATTCGTTTGGTAGCTGAACGTGGCATAGCTGATAGATTCCATTTCCCTGGCTTCATGAAAGGTAAGCAAGTTTATGAGTGTCTCAAGGCCAGTGATGTATATGTAATGCCTTCAGTTTCAGAACCATTTGGTATCTCGCCATTGGAGGCTATGCAGTGCAGTGTGCCTACTATCATCTCCAAGCAATCAGGTTGTGCTGAGATACTTGACAAATGTATTAAGGTAGATTATTGGGACATCCATGCATTAGCAGATGCTATGTATTCAATTTGTACTTATCCTGCTATGTATCAGTACCTGCATGATGAAGGTAAAGTAGAAGTAGATGGCATCACTTGGGAAGATGTGGGGTTGAAGGTACGCCGCATCTATGATGATGTGATTAGGAATTTCTAAACGATAATAATTATATATAGATATGAGAACAATCTGTCTTTTTTTTGAAATACATCAGCCGATACTGCTGAAGCGCTATCGTTTCTTTGATATCGGTATTAATCATTATTATTATGATGATTATGCTAATGCTGCCCGTATTAGCGACGTAGCTGAGAGATCTTATATACCAGCCTTGAACACCTTAATTGATATGGTAAAGGATAATAAAGGTGCGTTTAAGGTTGCTATCTCTATTTCTGGTATTGCATGTGAGCAGTTGGAAATACATGCTCCAGCCGTCATAGATTTATTGAAGAAGCTTAATGACACTGGCTGCTGTGAGTTCTTGGCTGAACCATATTCTCATGGTCTGGCTGCACTTACCAATGAAAAAGTGTTCAAAAATCAAATAGGTCGTCAGGTTGAGAAGATGAATGCTTTGTTTGGTGTAACTCCAAAAGTGCTGGTGAACACAGATATGTTGTACAATGATGAGATTGGTGCCATCGCAGCCGATATGGGTTTCAAAGGTATGCTGACCGAAGGAGCTAAGCATGTATTGGGATGGAAGAGTCCGCACTATGTATATCATTGCAACATGAACCCAAAACTTAAATTGCTTTTGCGTGATTTTAAGTTGTCCGATGATATTTCTTTGCGTTTCTCTAATACAGAATGGAATGAGTATCCATTGTTCGCGGATTCATTTATGAAGAAAATCAACGATCTTCCTCAGGAAGAACAGGTAATTAACTTGTTTATGGAATTGGGAGCTTTGGGTATTGCACAGCCATTGTCATCAAATATTTTGCAGTTTATCAAGGCTTTGCCAGCACAGGCTAAAGAGATGGGCATTACCTTCTCTACTCCGTTGGAAGTGATGACCAAACTGAAATCAGTTTCTCCAATAGATGTACCATATCCTATCTCTTGGATTGATGAAGAGCGAGATACTAGTTGCTGGTTAGGTAATGTTATGCAGCGCGAAGCATTTAGCAAACTGTATGATGTGGCTGATAGGGTATTGTTGTGTGATGACCGTAGAATTAAGATGGACTTCGATTATCTACAATCTAGTACAAACTTCCGTGATATGACTACTAAGAACAGTGGAGTAGGCATAGATCGTGGTATTTATGATTCTCCTTATGATGCTTTTACCAACTATATGAATATTTTGGGTGATTTTCGCAAGCGTGTTGAATCTCTTTATCCGTCAGACATTGAGAATGAAGAACTGAATGCTCTATTAACGACTATTAAGAACCAGGATACCGAAATTGCTAAGTTGAATAAGGAGTTGCAGAAAGCTAAAGAGAAGTTAGAAGATGATAAAGCATCGAAGAAATCGAAGGCTGCAACGAAGAAAGCAGAAAAGAAACCAGCCGCTAAGAAACCTGTTGTCAAAAAGGCAGCAACAAAGAAGTAAGAATTTTGAATTTGCTATAAGAAGAAAGAGGTTGGCTCAAACGAGCCAACCTCTTTCTTTATGAAATAAAAGATTATGTTTTAATTAGAGCCAAATCTAGTATGTGTAACTTCTAGTTGAATAGGATTATTCAACTTACCATCTGTTGTCCCCTTGCCTCCAACCAACCTTGCGTAAGTTGGCTTAAGGTCATGAGTTGTACCGACAACTGTGGTCGTTCCACCAGATGCTGTATAGGTGTCCACCACTACAGGTACTACTAACAACTTGTTTTCATCCACCCATTTGGCTTCTCTTTCAGCATTCCATGATGCGCCAGCTTCTTCCTTTGCTTTGTTCTTCTCACGCATAGTGATAGTCACAAGATTGGCAATGTTGTTGAACACATACTTGTTAGTCTCGGTAGCATTATGCGACACTTGGTACGATGTAATATTGTCTGGCAATGAGTTGGTTTCGAAAAATTCTTTCAAATCCTTTTTTCTAATAAGCAATACTTTCGATGGAGTTTCCATGCTAATTTCGTAAGGACTGACATCAGGGTAGTTAGTTAATGATAGCTTCACTGCATTAAGCGTGTCATTTCCCAATGTCTGGTATATCTCGTCATATGGTATAGTTAAAGCAGTGAACACACCTGCTGGAGATTTAATGTATGTATTGTCAGGGTCATTAATCTTCTCTGTCAACTTCTCTGAGTGTGTAAACTTATTAGCTTGAATGACTTCTGGTGTAGAACTGAAAAGATATTGAACAGCATAGTAGGTAGAATCAGAACCCTCTTTGCCTTTATCGTCAGTTACTTTCTTCTTTAATGCAACGCCTAATGAGTCAGTTGCATATAGATTTAAACCCATATAGAGTATGACTCTGTTTACGTAAATGATAGTACCATCACCATAATCAGTTGTCAAATAAAAGCCGGGGGTAACATGATTGATAAACGATTCACTATCTTTAAAGTATTCAGGGTGCTCTCTATTAAGTTTCAATATTTTATCACCACGTTCCTTGTCCATCTGGATATCGATGTAATTTTCTTTGTCACTAGACGTAGAAGAGAAATCGTGAGCCGTATATGCTGTAGAACCTACTAAGTCTTCTTTGTCGTAATATTTGTCAACATCAATATTGGTATACCGATAAAAACGTCCTTTTGATTTTCTGTCGGCTAACCATTGTCCGTTCAGTTCGTATGCACTTACACGACATGCTGTTACGGAATCTCCAAAGAATCCTTTAGTATTATTTGTATTTTTGCTATAGGATATCCTTAAGAAAACATTCTCGCATTTGTCAGACACTAATCTGCCTGTGCCAGTCTTAGTGGCTTCATCATATTTATAAACCTCTGGGAAGAGATAATTCTCAGAGGTAGTCAATTCAGTAATGAAACTCGCATCATAATAGCCGAATTCAGGATCAGAAAATCTGCCTAAGTAGGCTGTTAGAGAACGTGCATATACAGAATCTGCCATTACAGTTTCAGACATCACTTCAAAATCTGTAGTATAAGTAGCCACCATATCTTTCGATGGCAAGATTTCCCATCCTATCTTGTCTGTCGTATCGTCGCAACTAAAAAATAACAGGAGTGTCAGTAACGCAAAACCTAGAAATTTTAATTTCATATTTATCGTTCCTTATCGTTTGTCTAATATAATCTCTCTATTCCCAATGTTAGATGGTATCATAGAAGTCGCTTATTGCCTGCAACATATTGTCTTCCTGATAGGGCAGGAAAGGTTTGCCGCTTTGTTTTGCATATGCAATCAGTTCAGGATCTACATCTGGTGTTTGCTGTACTACAGCATCTGCATGATCTATTGCCAACTTACTCAACTGGATAAAGTTTATGGGCTCTGCAATTGTACCCAAGTCTTCTTTCTCTACACCTTTCACCATAACTTTCTGTGTAAAACTTTCTGAGAAAGATTTGTTAAACTCATTGCCATACAATGAATATACGATTTTGGAATCCATGAAAGAAGGCTCGTCGCAATAGGTTTTCTTTATGTATAAGGGTACCAGCGCTGTGATGCATCCATGGCAGTGAATAATATCTGACCGCCAGCGCAGCTTCTTCACAGTTTCCAGAACACCTCTATCATAGAAAATCGTTCGCTCATCATTGTCGTCATATTCATCCCCATTCTCGTCTGTGAGTTGCAGTCTGCTTTGGAAATAATCATCATTGTCAATGAAATAAACCTGAATGCGAGTGGATTGTATAGAAGCAACTTTTATGATGAGCTGATGGTCAGTGTCATCAATAATAATATTTATGCCAGAAAGACGAATTACTTCGTGTAGTTGATTCCTTCGCTCATTCACTGTGCCCCACTTAGGCATGAAAACTCTTATTTCTCGACCGCTTTCTTGAATGACCTGTGGGAGACTACGGCACACTTCTGCCATATCTGACGCAGAAACGAAAGGAGCAATTTCTTGCGTAATAAATAAAACTCTATTTGTCTTAGCCATAAATAAACCTATTCTACTTCTAACAGAATACAAAGGTACAAAAAAAATATGACTTTCGGTATTTTTTCACAAAAAATGGCACACTGATAGCTTCAGTGCACCATTTTTAAACACTTATTAATATGCTTTCTAGGTTTTTCTATTTTTGAAAATTCTTATGCATTGCAGCAGCAGCTCTTCTACCATCTCCCATAGCTAAGATCACTGTAGCACCTCCACGAACGATGTCACCACCAGCGAACAGGGTAGGGATAGAAGATTGCATATCTTCATTTACTACGATAGTACCTTTCCTGCCTAATTCCAAGCCTTCAACTGAACGAGGAACGATTGGATTTGGCGATACCCCTACTGCAACAATTACCAAATCGGCATCTAATGTTTCTGTAGCTCCTGGAATTGGCTCTGGACTTCTTCTGCCTGAAGCATCAGGCTCACCCAGCTGCATCTTCTGCAGTACTACCTGCTTCACTTTACCTTGCTCATCGGCAATGTATTCCAACGGGTTGTGCAAGGTAAGAAATTGAACACCTTCTTCCTTAGCATGCTTCACCTCTTCCTTACGGGCAGGCATCTCGTTTTCTGAACGTCGATAAACGATGGTAGCATTTTCGGCTCCAAGGCGGAGTGCTGTACGTACAGAGTCCATAGCGGTGTTACCACCTCCTACTACAATAACATTCTTGCCAAATGGAACAGGAGTGTCAGTATCATCGCTAGCTGCATCCATCAGGTTAACACGGGTCAAGAATTCGTTCGACGAGAGTACATTGATTAGGTTCTCGCCTGGAATATGCATGAAGTTTGGCAAACCGGCGCCACTGGCTACGTAAATACCTTTGAAACCTTCTTCTTCCAACTGCTTAGTACTGATAGTTTTGCCAATTATGCAGTCTTTTACGAACTTAACACCCATCTTGCCCAAGTTTTCAATTTCCACATCTACAATCTTGTTTGGTAGGCGGAACTCTGGGATACCATATTTCAACACGCCACCAATCTCGTGCAGTGCTTCGAATACGGTTACATCATAACCCAACTTAGCCATATCACCTGCAAATGAGAGACCTGAAGGGCCAGAGCCTACTACAGCAATCTTTATGCCGTTCTTTTCTGCTATCTCAGGTGTAGCCAACTGTCCGCTCTCACGCTCATAATCAGCTGCAAAACGCTCCAAATAACCAATAGCCACAGCTTCGCCCTTAGTCTTAAGGTGGATGCAGTGTGACTCACATTGCTTTTCTTGTGGACAAACGCGACCACAAACGGCTGGTAATGCGCTTGTTTCACGTAACGTCTTTGCTGCTTCCAGGAAATTGCCGCGTTCAATATTCTTTACAAAACGAGGAATGTTGATATTTACTGGACAGCCTTCAACACAACCAGGATTAGGGCAATCCAAACAACGCTTGGCTTCAACTAGAGCCTGATCTTTCGTCAATCCTTGGTTTACTTCTTCTTTCCTTGAATGTGCTCGGTAAGCAGGATCCAACTCATTCATTCTCACACGTGGAATGGCCATGCGCTCTTTTGGTTTCATGCTGGCTCTAAGTTCAACACGCCAAGCAGCATCACGACTCTTTTCATCTGCCTCTGATTTCAATTGGTTGGCTGCCTCGTATTTCTCTAATTCAGCGCGTTCTTCTGGCTTATAAGCGCCCATGCGTTTCATCATTTCGTCGAAATCAACCTTGTGACCGTCGAATTCAGGACCATCAACACACACAAACTTGGTTTGTCCGTCAATAGTAACACGGCATGCTCCACACATACCTGTGCCATCCACCATAATTGTATTCAATGATACATCTGTTGGAATTTCATATTTCTTTGTCAGCAAACAAACAAACTTCATCATGATAGCAGGTCCAATGGCAAAGCATTTGTCAACCTTCTCTCTCTTAATCACACTTTCGATACCTTCAGTCACTAGGCCTTTGTTGCCGTAAGAACCATCATCTGTCATGATAATTACTTCATCAGAGCTAGCCCTCATCTCTTTTTCCATAATGATGAGGTCCTTGTTACGACCAGCTAATACGGTAATAACTTTATTGCCAGCAGCTTTAAGCGCTTGAACAATTGGAAGCATAGGAGCTACACCTACACCACCACCAGCACATATCACCGTACCAAATCTTTCGATATGGGTTGGCTGACCTAACGGACCAACGATGTCAGTGATATATTCACCAACCTGCAGGTCACAAAGTTTTGATGATGAGAGCCCAACTTTCTGTACAACCAATGTGATAGTACCTTGTTTTGTGTCTGCCTCCGCAATAGTCAGTGGAATGCGCTCACCCTTTTCGCCGATTCTGATAATCACGAAATGGCCAGCCTTACGTGACTGTGCAATGAGAGGTGCTTCGACAACAATCTTGAATACCTTTTCGGAGAATTGCTCCTTGCTAACAATTTTATTCATTTTTCTAAAAAATTAGTTTCATAACCACTATTTCTCTTTCTTTTTGAAAGAATGATGCAAAGGTACGGTTAAATAATGACATTTTAAAAGAATATGAACAAAAAAAGTACGATTGTATGAAAAAACTTACAATCGTACTTGAATAATAAGGTGTAAAACGTTTAGTCTATATACTCAAATCCAGTATAAGGAACCAACGCCTTAGGTATACGAATGCCCTTTTCTGTCTGGTTGTTTTCTAACAAGGCAGCCACGATGCGAGGCAATGCCAGAGCCGATCCATTCAGCGTGTGGCATAGTTCTACCTTCTTGTCGGCATTACGATAGCGACACTTCAAACGATTAGCCTGGTAGGTGTCAAAATTGGATACTGAACTAACTTCTAGCCAACGTTGCTGAGCTTCAGAATAAACCTCAAAGTCGTAACAAATGGCAGCTGTGAAACTCATGTCGCCACCACAGAGGCGTAAAATACGATAGGGAAGTTCAAGCTTTTGTAACAAACCCTCAACGTGGTCTAGCATCTCCTGATGACTCTGCTTCGAGTGCTCTGGTTTATCTATGCGCACCAACTCTACCTTTGAAAATTCGTGTAGACGGTTCAATCCACGCACATCCTTACCATATGAGCCTGCTTCACGACGGAAACACTCAGTATAGGCACAATTTTTGATAGGTAGGTCTTTTTCGTCCAAAATCACATCTCGATAGATGTTTGTTACAGGTACCTCTGCTGTAGGAATCAAGTAGAAATTATCCACTTGGCAATGATACATCTGTCCTTCCTTGTCTGGCAACTGACCTGTACCATAGCCTGAATCTTCGTTCACTACAGTTGGAGGCTGGATCTCACGATAGCCACTTTTACCAGCTTCATCAAGGAAGAAATTGATCAATGCACGTTGCAGGCGAGCCCCTTTACCTTTATATACAGGGAAACCAGCTCCTGTAATCTTCACACCCAGGTCAAAGTCAATTAAATCGTACTTCTTCGCCAGTTCCCAGTGGGGTAGTGGGTTACTAATACCCAACGATGGGTTTACGTTCCAGTTACCTACGGTGTCGCCATCAGTACATTCCTTTAGATTGCTCTTTACTACCAGGTTATCCTCTGCTGCAACACCTTCGGGTACCAGGTCATAAGGAATGTTGGGAATGGTATAGAGCAACTGTTTCAAGTCTTCGGCAGCTTGATCCATTTCAGTTTGTAAGGCCTTATTTGTTTCTTTCAGTTCAGCTACACGCGTTTTGGCAGCTTCTGCTTCGTCTTTCTTGCCTTCCTTCATCAGCATACCAATACTCTTTGAGAGTTTGTTTGCCTCTGCCAGGTTGTTGTCCAGTACGGTCTGCGTTTTTCTGCGCACATCGTTTTTCTCCAAAACCTTCTCAATGGTTTCCTTTGCATTGTCGAAATGCTTCTTCTGCAATCCTTTGATCACCTTCTCGGTATCTTCAGTGATTTGTTTAATGGTAAGCATAGCCTATACTTGTTGTTGATTGTTTGTTTTTTATAAGAAAGGGATGCAACTTTTCCAATCGCATCCCTTCCGTTTATTCATAAACTGCTTCGTTGTTATGCCTCTGCTACTACTTCAGCTGGGATAACGTTTACAAAGCGCTTGTCTTCACGCTTAACCTGGAACTGAACTGTTCCGTCAACCAATGCGTACAGAGTGTGGTCGCTACCCATACCGATATTCTTTCCTGGATGGAACTGAGTACCTCTCTGACGAACGATGATGTTGCCAGCTTTGCAAGCCTGGCCACCGAACAACTTAACGCCTAATCGTTTGCTATGTGATTCGCGTCCGTTCTTAGAACTACTAACACCTTTTTTATGTGCCATATCTTTTCTACTTTTTAATGTTTATGCAATAACTTCTTTAATCACGATTTCGGTAAACTGCTCACGGTGACCGTTTAACTTGCGCAACCCTTTTCTTCTCTTCTTGTGGAAGACCAGTACCTTGTCGCCCTTTACCATTTTTGATTTTACTTCAGCAACAACCTTTGCGCCTTCAACCACTGGAGTACCAACGGTAATAGCACCTTCGTTGTCAACTAATAATACTCTGTCAAACTCTACTGCATCACCATTTTCAACATCGTGCAGCAGATTAACGAACATTCTCTTGCCTGCTTCTACTCTATACTGCAGACCTTTGATTTCTACAATTGCGTACATTTAAATATAATTGTAAAAGTTAGCTCCGACGGGTGGTTGGCCTCCTTTGCCAATCGCTTAATCGAACCCGATGCGGAATAATCGGCTGCAAAATTACAACAATTAATCTAAACTGCCAAGCTTTCACCAAACTTTTTCTTAGGTAATTTGATATAAGAACCACATTGCCACGCTTCCCAACATAGTGATGATTGGAACCATCAGCATAGCCAGTAGAATAGAGTAGCCACCCATATAAAATATGGTGCGTTTGATGGCATTGCCCCATGAAAGGTTGAAAAACTGCTTCAAATCCCATGTAAGTAACAATACTGAAAAACTTGAATAGAGGCTTGCATTGAAATTAGGTACTTGTGAAAATAGTAGTGAGAGCAGTTGCAGCCAGAGCATTTGCGAGCCTAGAAAGGTGAACAGTATGATATATTCAGCTATGTTGGTCTGTTGAGCCACACGAGTTGATCTGAAGCTACCAAGGGCACAGAACACCAAGGCTGGTATGAACAAAATAATAATGACGGCGTTGTTCATATTCATAAAGTCCTTAATCATGCCCATCAAAGAGTAGAGTATTGTCCCCTCGTGGTAGTATTTTTCTTCAAACTTTTCTACTACAGCTGTATTCTGGGCGGCTATTCGAGCTCCCCATCCAAAGATGCCTTTTACATCTTTTACGTTCTCACTCAGTACCTCAGATAGTTTCACACTATCATCTTTCATCATGGCAGACATTATTTGGCGTATCACCAAAATACTGTCTTCTTTGCTCAAAAATCGGGTAGCACCTTGCCTCCTCATTATGCTATCGGCCATTTCCAGACTTTTGGCAGTATTCTGCTCTCGCCTGATGCTCAACGCCTCCCTTGCCAGTTTGTTTATTTCAAATAGCTGAGGCACAATGTCGGTATTAGCAGAGTCTGCCGAAAGATTCTGGCTGATAGTGGGAATGTCTTCTAATCTCACTTCTTCTTTCTTTACAAACGATGCAGGATCCAGTAAATGGGCTGCTATCAGGTAGATAGTGGCCAGCACGAAAAGAGTCTGGAAGGGTTTGTGGTAGTCCTTCCGCTTTCCTGCCAAATAGTCACGCACCATATAGCCTGGTCGCCAGAACATTTCTATGAAATTGCGCAAAAAACCATGCTCAATGTTAATGGCTTCCGAGAGTATGTTTTTAAATAAATCTTTGATGTCAAATCGTGGCGTTTTGTGGGTTTGTCCACAAGTGGGGCAGAAATTGCCTTCGTAAGTTTCGCCACAATTTTTACACACGTGAAGCTGCTGACTGTGTTTTGGTTTGTGAGAGAAACCTTTGATTTGTTTGAAATGCACCCATCGAGTGTATTTCATGACTTGCCGACCCACCCAACCTAAGTGTCTATATGGATAAGACTGACCAAGTAGGGGAAGTAACTTCAAATTGCTCAATAGCTTACGATAGGGCAGTAGTTTAAAATCCTCTTCCTGTGTGGTGCCGTCCAGCAATCCGCAAAAATCTATTTTAGCTTGATTGGCAGCTTGTTGTGCCTCAACAGTGTTACCTATCATTAAAGCATAGCATTTATAGCCCTTCAGTTCCTTCAGTCTTTTTTTTATGCTTTGGGCATTATTCTGTACATCGATTACCTTCGCACCAGTAGCGCAAATATCTTCCTTGACAGCAGATAGTTCAGGACTGCTCATCTTTTCGTCAAACAGATAGTACAGGTAATCTTTCATGCTATTTACTTCCCTTTTTTGCTTTGAAACATCAAATTTCGTAATATTTTTTTGATTTTGCAATTTATACCATAAAAAATAAGAAAATATTCAGCTTCCGCTAAAGCGTCCGTTTACTTCCGCTAAACCACCCGTTTACTTCCGCTAAACCATCTGCTTACTTCCGCTAAGCATTGCATCAGCTATCGTTTAATCCCTTTATAAGCAGTAGATATATTTTACATAAAAAGTGTCATTTATTCGTTCGTCATTATTTTTTTTTTTTCGTTTTAAAGTGAAGAACTTTTTATGGTATTTGTTTTTTTTGTTAATTTGCCTAACAAGAACGATTACAAACTAGATAAAATGGGGGTTTTAGATAAAGACATCAGGGTAGTCAAGGAGAAAACATGGCTGATTAGTTTGCTGCTGGCTTTCTTTGTGGCATACCCAAACAACGCATGGTTGGTGTGTGACCTGGAGTGGTTTGTAAAGCCTGAAGACGTGGGAGCCTATGTGGCTTTCTACTTTTTCCGCTTTGGCTTCTTCTGGTTGCTCATTTGGCTGATTTTGAGATATGACTTTAAGAAGATGACCAGCATCTTCTTTGCCAAGCATTTGTGGAAAAACCTATTGCTGACGCTGATAGGATTTGCTGTATATGAGGTGATTACATTTGCATTCAAGCAATTCGACCATTTCCTCAGCATATTGTTTTTCCAATTTATCGTGATATGGCTCGTTACCGCATTTGTAAGTTATATCTACGTTTTGTTTGAAAATCAAGTAAAGAAAGAAAAAGAAATAGAAAGGCTACAGATCGAGAATCTAGAAAGCCGATGCAACGCACTCACAAACCAAATAAATCCTCACTTCTTCTTCAACTCACTGAATGGCATTTCGTCACTCGTGAGGAAGAAGAACGATGAGAACACCTTGAATTACATTAACGAATTGTCTGACATTTTCCGATATATCCTGCAAAGTGAGAGCCGGAGTTTAGTGATGTTGGATGACGAACTGAAGTTTGTCGATGCTTTCAGTCATGTGATGCAGGTTCGTTATGGTGCCAAAATGAGTATTCATGTAGATGTGCCAGAAGAGAAGCGGGACATGCAGTTGCCCGTATTGTCATTATTGCCTTTACTTGAGAATGCTACAACGCACAATATGATTGACAGTGAACATATTATGGAAATCAATATTAGGTTAGATGAAC
>Ga0247611_10004834_pt1 | contig 18349 bp, 15 predicted proteins | sample 177DNAGHGhighgp2_FD_192422 | JGI IMG/M metagenome (GOLD analysis project Ga0247611, IMG submission 192422) | Sheep rumen microbial communities from Palmerston North, Manawatu-Wanganui, New Zealand - 1770 DNA GHGhigh gp2 | ecosystem: Host-associated > Mammals > Digestive system > Stomach > Rumen... | reverse complement strand
AATTAGTCGAGTATGTAAATACCACTGATGATCACCCGTTAATAGTCGCAGCGGTCGTACATTATCAGTTGGTTACGATACATCCGTTTGAAGACGGAAATGGTCGAACTGCACGTTTGCTTTCCGGCTATATTTTGGATATCAATGGATATGGATTTAATGGTATCGGTTCATTGGAAGAATACTTTGCATATGACATTAATGAGTATTATGAATCGATACAGATGGGGTTGCCGGCGCTTTATTACTCCGGAAGAAACAATCCGCCTCATCCAGAAGTATGGGTTAATTATTTTCTGAGGATGGTGCTGTTGTATTCCAGTAAGATTTGTGAACTGTCAGAAAGTTCTACTGAGGATGAAGTAAGCGGAAGCTTATCATATTTAAAGGGTAAGGAGAAGGAACTGCTCCTGTTTTTGATAAAGAGATATAAAGGAGAGTTTACGCCAATCGAAGTCAGCCGTGAAATGGGAGTGACAAACAAAACGATAATTAACAGATTGTCAGTGCTGGTGAAAAATGGTTTTGCAGAACCTTTATTGGTAAATCAGCGCATCAGATCCTATGAACTTAGTGATTTTACGAGGGATAACGAAAAAATGATAAAAAAGATCATGGAAGTATGACGTATGTTACATAATCTTCAGGACAGAGATAAGCGGGAGATAACAATCATATGATTTTGAAAGGAAAGAAAAGAATAAGATCTTTGGCAATTGCACTCTCTGTGATTTTGCTGCTTGCAGTACTTAGTACAACGGTTTTTGCAGATGATTTTACTAATAATGATAATAACCAGAACATATATGATAGGATTAATGAGTATCTTTCTGATACTATACCCAAAACACATTTTCCATCATTCTCTATTACAATAGTTGACAATGATGAAACACTTCTATCAAAAACCTATGGAAGCAGTGGAAGTCCTGATACGCCTTATGTTTTGGGCTCCGTGAGCAAGTCGTTTACAGCGTTATGCATAATGCAGCTGGTTGAACAAGGAAAAGTGTCACTGGATGCACATTTATCGGATTATCTTCCAGATGCAACAGATGGGGATAGAATCACTATTCTTCAGTTGCTAAACCATACGAGTGGGCTGGGAGAGCATCAGAATCTGACAAATTTCAGAATTGTAAGCGAACAGGGAGTACATCTGTATGCCAATGTGAATTATTCATTGCTCGGCGAAGTTATAGAAGTAGTCAGCGGTATCTCATATGAGGAATATGTAACTGAAAATGTTATAGAACCTCTTGGCATGAACAACACTTACGCTGATCCGGATAAAGCAACCGGTCTCATTAAAGGAAATGAGAATTGGTTTGGATTCAATGTAAAAACGGACACCCAGTACTGCGATACGGATGATACGTGGATAACTGTCCCGGCAGGATATATTACCTCATCAACTGAGGATTTGGGCAGATATCTTCAGATGTATCTTAACGGTGGTGAGAATATCTTATCTCCTGAAAGCATAAACGAGATGTTTTATAACAACATAGCGGTAGAGGATGAAATACCTTACAGCTACGGAATGGGATGGACACTTATAAATGAACCGTTAAAACGTTCTGCGCTTCGTCATAGCGGGCTTGTCGAGACCGGAATGTCTTGTATATACATTCTTCCGGATGACAATATTGGCGTGGCAATGACAATCAACACGAACGACTACTTTGTGGGTACTGATTTTGCTGACAGAGTAGGCTGGGGGGTTATCCTAATTCTTATGGGAGACGAGCCGAATCAGATAGGGTCGAATGAATATGTTATGAGACATCTCATGTATGATGGAATATACCTGGCGATACTTGTTGTTGCCCTATTGCCGTTCATTATGATTGGCAGGTATAAGAAACGTCTCCTAAAAGGAAGAAATTGGAGAACTGCCATATGGTTAATAGCTCTTCATGTGGCATTTCCGACATTTATATTAATGTTGACTGGAATTTTCTTCAAAACACCGCTATGGGTAGTAAAGGCATTTGTTCCGGATTTGTTTGCTGTAATTATTGCTTCGGCATGCTTGTTATTTGCAGGTGGAGTTGTAAAAGCAATTTTATTTATAAAGGCAAGTGAAGAATAAGGTTTATTTGATTCTGAACTATATGCACCAAGAAATATGAGGATTGATATTACATTATATCGGAAGTTAATATGACATAGAAAAACTGAATATTGTTACCACAGACGGTGGCGAACGATCTTAAATGATTATTCGTCCCCGTCTTTTTTTATTCATAAATCGCTGGAAACGCAGATTGCGGTTCTTAAAGGAAAACTCGTTTTCGGTCATATAGAAAAAATTACTATGATGATTCTGATGTAGTGGTTCCTGGATCTTGAATTCGTTAGTAAAAGTACATACATTTTTACTATCGAAAATGATTTAGATAAGGATGCGGTGTAAATATCAGTTGACAACCCTAGTAATTAAAATATAATATTATTATAAAAACATCCTACAGGAGGTGAAGGTTGTTAACAGTTTATTATGGAAGTGTTTTAATTGCAGCGCTTTTATGTGCAATGATTTATATATTTATCTGGCACAAGCATTTTGATATTAATTTTACAATGATATTTTCACTTATACCGATATCCTGTATAGGTTATCTTGCATCGTCAAAGGTGGAAACGACAGAGGGTGTGGTTATTGCATGGCAGATAATATATATTGGAGGTGTTTTCCTTCAGTATTTTATCCTGATGAGTATTTTTAACTTATGTCAGATTGAATTATCAAAATGGCTGCGTACAATGGTTTTTGCCGTATGCGTACTGACTTATTTGTCGGTTATTTCAATTGGTTATCTGGATATTTTTTATAAGAGCATATCAGTTGAACTGATAAATGGTGAAAGGGTGATTACGAAGGAATATGGATTTATGCATTCTTTTTTCTATGTTCTGCTAGCTGCTTTTTTCATCGCGGGAATATCTACGATCATTTATTCCTGGAAGAAAAAGAAGGATGTTCCAAGGGGGATACTTATACTGCTGGTAATTCCGGACGTGGTATGTGTTTTTACGCATCTAGTTGTCCGCAATATTTGGATAAATGAAATCGATTTTATGCCATTTGGATATTTAGTTGCTGAAATTGTGTATCTGCTTATTGCAATCAGAGTTAATCTGTACGACATAAGTAGTACGGTGATAGATTCGTATGTGCACGAACAAAAGGTAGGCTATCTATCGTGTGATTTTAAGCGTAGATATCTTGGCAGTAATGATATAGCAAAGGAGCTTATTCCGGCGCTAAAGACATTGGCAGTAGATGATAAGATAGAGAAAAATCAAGGCGTAAAAAATATTTTTCATTACATTAAGAGCTTTAAGGAAAATGAAAATAATAACGTCTTTATTTATACTGTACATGACAAAAATGGAAATGAAGAAAATGACAGATACTACAATGTAAATGTAAATTACCTTTACGATGGAAATACAAGACGAGGATTTATAATTACACTGTTAGATGATACTGCAAATAGAAAGTACATCAGGCTTATCGGTGACTATAATGATAAGCTGCAGAGTGAGGTTACAGAAAAAACAAAGCACATTGTTGAGATGCATGATAATCTTATCATGAGTCTTGCGGTAATGATTGAAAGCAGAGATAATTCTACAGGCGGTCATATTAAAAGAACCAGTGAAGGAGTAAGAATTTTAGTTGATGAAATAAATAAGCTAGGAACCTTAAATCTTTCACCTGAATTCTGCGCTGATGTGATTAAGGCAGCGCCTATGCATGACCTTGGAAAGATTGCGGTAGCCGATGATGTACTAAAAAAGCCGGGACGTTTTACTGATAAAGAATTTGAAGAGATGAAGAAGCATGCAGCAGAAGGCGCAAAGGTCATTCATGAAATACTACTCAATACAGATGATGAATCCTTTAAAATTGTCGCAGAGAATGTTGCCCATTACCATCACGAAAGATGGGATGGCAGCGGATATCCAGATGGGCTTAAGGGAGAGGAAATACCATTAGAGGCGAGGATTATGGCCATAGCAGATGTATATGATGCGCTTGTAAGTAAAAGAGTTTATAAGGAAGCCTATGATTTTGAAAAGGCAGATCGCATTATAGAAGAAGGCATGGGAAGCCAGTTCGATCCTGCACTTAAAAGTGCTTATGAGAAGGCAAGACCTAGGCTTGAGAAGTATTATTCGGGAAATTGACAGGGTCCTATAAGAATAAGAATAATATAATATTATAGTTGTGTTTTTAACCTGATTATGATATAATGATTGTTAAATAATTCGCTTATAACATAAGAATCAATTATTTGAAATTGTATAAAAATAAAAAAATAAGGAGGTTAGTGTATGAGGTTTTTTGTATGTGAAACATGTGGTAACTTTGTAGAAATGATTAAGGATGGCGGCGTTCCAATGATGTGCTGTGGAAAGGCAATGAAGGAACTTATTCCTGGAACATCAGATGGTGCAGTAGAAAAGCATGTACCTGTTTGCAGCGTAGATGGAAATAAGGTTACAGTTACTGTTGGTTCAGTAGAACATCCAATGGCAGATGTACATTATATTGAGTGGATTGCTCTTGAGACAGCAAAGGGCGCTCAGAGAAAGGTTTTAAATCCTGGTGATAAGCCATGCGCTGAATTCACATTAACAGATGATGATTCTGTTGTAGCAGTATATGCATATTGCAATCTTCATGGTTTATGGAAGGCTTGATAATTGGTTAAAATTATGGCCTTTACAAATTATATATAATAATATATAATTGCCTAAGTGATGGGCGAAATGCCCGTGACTAAAATCAAAAATTTCAGAGGCTCTGTGATTATTTCGCAGAGCCTTTTTTAATAGCTCTCGAATGTTGCAAAAATAGCCGATTTGAAGTATAATGGAGTAGATTTATGAGGTTTCGTGAAAAATAGAATAAGGAGGCTTTTTATGGAGCAGGAAGTATGTACAAGAATGCCGATGATCGGAGATACGGCACCGGAATTTAGATGCATTACCACAAAAGGAAAGGTGAATTTCCCGGGAGATTATAAGGGAAAATGGGTTCTGTTCTTTTCACATCCAGCAGATTTTACGCCAGTATGTACAACAGAATTTATTGCACTTGCAAAGAGATATAATGAGTTTAAGGAAATAAATACAGAATTACTTGGATTATCTATAGACTCTCTTCACTCACACCTTGCTTGGGTAAAGAACATATCTGCCATAAACTGGAAGGGTGAGGGCACTGTAGAAATTCCATTTCCTATTGTAGCTGATATAAGTATGAAGGTTGCTAATATGTATGGAATGCTACAGACTGTTGCAAAAACTCAGACAATCCGTGCGGTTTTTGTAATTGATCCAGATTCAATAATTCGTGCAATTCTCTATTATCCAATGTCCACAGGTAGAAATATAGATGAATTAAAGCGTGTGATTTTATCGCTTCAAAAGCATGATGCAGATAATGTTTCGACACCAGCTGACTGGACACCAGGAGATGATGTATTAATGGGTTCACCTCTGACTCTTGAGGCAGCAGAGGAAAGAGTTAAGGATGCAGGTGATGATGTAATTGCATATGAATGGTATCTCACTGCAAAAAAGGAAAAAAAGGCTGAACCTATGGAATTAGATTTTAAGGAAATTAAGGATAAAATATGGCTTGAATCAGAAGATGGAAAGACAATAGCATATATTGATTTTCCAGAATTTGAAACAGGAAAGGTTGAAGTAACCCATACCATTGTAGACCCATCACTCCAGGGAAAGGGCATAGCAGGAGAACTTACAAAGAAAATGGCCCAAAAGCTTATAGCAGAAGGAAAAAAGGCTGAGCTTACATGCTCATATGCAGTTAAGTGGTTTGCAAAACATAGAGAATATGAGGCAGCCCTTATAAATCCAGAAGCAGAATATGAGAAAGCCGGTTCACAGCAAGGAATGGCATGCGGGATTCCAAAACACAAAAAGTAAAAATAATAAATCTCTAAAAAGAGCTTCCTGAAATAGGAAGCTTTTTTGCTTATAACGCTTTTTTTCCAACTCTATATCATAAATAAGGGATTGAATATGTTAAATATGCATTGTATAATTGGGCTAGGAGGTAGGCTTATGGAGAAAATAGTAAAAGAACTCTTTGAAATGCAGGATGAGAAATATAGGGATTTTCAAAGCGCACTCATTCCAGGTAGTGATTTAGAAAAGGTAATAGGTATAAGAACGCCGCTGCTAAGAAAGTATGCAAAGAACCTGCCTTTAGAAGATGCTAAAGCTTTTTTATTAGAACTGCCCCATGAATATTTTGATGAAAATCAGTTGCATGCTTTTATTGTTTCTGAAATAAAAGACATCGATGCTTGCATAAAGGAAGTAAATACTTTTTTGCCGTATGTAGATAACTGGGCGACCTGTGATCAGATGTCACCAGTTATATTTAAAAAGCATAAAGACAAGCTTTTAGTGGAAGTAAAGAGGTGGATTGCTTCTAGTGAAACATACACGGTAAGGTTTGGAATAAAGATGCTTATGCAGCATTTCCTGGATGAAGATTTTAACTTAGAATATCCTGAAATGGTGGCAAAAATTCAATCAGAGGAGTACTATGTTAAAATGATGATAGCATGGTATTTTGCAACAGCTCTAGCAAAGCAATATGATAGTGTAATACCGTTTATAGAAGAAGGACGATTGGAAAAGTGGACGCATAATAAAGCAATTCAAAAATCTATAGAAAGCTATCGAATTACTACAGAGCAAAAGAAATATTTAAGATCACTGAAAAAGTAGTATGGGTTTAATAATTTCAAAAACAAAAAGCAAAAATGACAATTGAATTGACAGAAAGAGAAAACCTTGGCTGAAAACAGTCAAGGTTTTTGCCGTTTATATAAAAAAAAATACCGCTTGTGTCAAAACTATTTAAATTGCAGAAGGTTTATTGTATTCTTGGCTCATAAATAAAAAAAGGAGAAAGGCAATGAATGAAAAAGCTATAGTAATAAATAATTTGACAAAGAAATATGGAAATAAGATAGCGGTTGATAATTTGTCTCTAGAGGTAAATAAGGGAGAACTTATATCACTTCTTGGAGTAAATGGAGCAGGAAAAACCACGACAATAAAAATGCTCACAGCACTCACAAAAGCAGATGCAGGAAAAGCTGAAATATATGGTTTTGATGTAGAAAAAGAAAGCGATAAGATAAAGCCGATTGTTGGGATCTCAACACAGGATACGGCTGTAGCAGAAAACCTTACAGTAAGAGAAAATCTGAAATTTATGTCTGACATTTTTTATGAAAATTCGATGGATGCAGATGAAGCTATTGAAAAATTTGGACTAGAGGAATATAGGAACATAAAAGCAAAGCAGCTTTCAGGAGGCTGGAAAAGGAAATTATCAATAGCAATGGCTATAGTCGGAAAGCCTAAGGTATTGTTTCTTGATGAACCAACACTCGGTCTTGATGTAATAGCAAGAAGAGAACTTTGGAGAGAAATTGAAAAGCTAAAAAAAGAAACGACCATAGTTTTAACGACTCACTATATGGAGGAAGCACAGGCCCTTTCGGATAAAATAGCGGTAATGATAAAAGGAAAGCTATCGGCATTTGGAACATTGGAAGATCTAGAAAAAATGACAGGAAAAAAAGGATTAGAAGAGGCATTTATAAGTATTGTAGAAGGAAAGTGTAAGGTGATAAGATGAAGAGAATGATGGTATTTTCAAAAAGAAATTTTATTGAAATGTCAAGAGATGTTCTAAGCTACATTTTTTGTGTGGCATTTCCAATAGCAATGCTGATAATAATGTCAGTAGTGAATTCGAGTATTCCTAAACAGGCAGGAGTAACGATGTTCAGAATTGATAATTTAGCAGGTGGAATAGCGGTTTTTGGACAGACTTTTGTGATGCTTTTTACAGCAATAGGAGTAGCAAAGGATAAAAACGGATCTTTCTTGACAAGACTATTTGCAACTCCAATGAAAGCGAGAGATTTTGTTTATGGATATATAATTCCTATGTTACTTGTGGCATTCATTCAGGTGATTATGTCGAATGTAACTGCATTTATAATATCCAGGGTTCAGGGCTCTGAATTGAAGATATCAGGCCTTTTACTAAGTACAGTTATGGTGCTTCCATCTGCACTTATGTTTTCAGCGATAGGAATGATTTTTGGAACCTTGTTTAATGAAAAGGCCGCACCAGGGATTTGTTCAATAATCATTTCACTTGGCTGCTTTATAGGCGGAATCTGGTTTGATGTTGAAGGCGTGGGTGGAACAATAGAAAAAGTAGCAAAGTGCCTTCCATTCCTTTATGCAACAAAGGTTGCTAGAGCGGCAATAGATGTTGATTTTAAAAAGGAAAACTTTATAATCCCTATGGCAGTGGTGTTAATTACAGCTCTTGTATTAACAGTACTTGCGAGTTTTGTGTTCAGTAGAAAAATGAAGAAGATAGTTTGACTTTTTTGCAGCTCATTATTATACTTGATATATAGAAAAAAATGTATTTTGAAGGCTGTAAGGAGCTGCTTATGATAATAAAAACTGAGCTAGATAAAAAATATAAAGAGATAGAATTACATGTATGTAATGAAGATGTAACCGACAAGGTAAAGGAAATTGTCGGAGAATTGCATGAAATATTTGATGAAAGCCTGCAGGGAGTAGATGAGAAGGGAAATAGATGTCAGCTTCGCCCTGCAGAAATTGTGTCTTTTTATTCGGAAGGTCAAAGAGTAATTGCGCTCGGTGGCAGAGAAAAATACATTGTTCAAAATAAACTTTACGAATTAGAAGAGGAGTTTGGCAAGAGCTTGTTTATCAGAATATCTAAATCAGAAATAGTAAATGTGAAAAAAATAAAAAGTCTTGATATGAGCATTACCGGAACAATTCGAGTTATCATGAAAAATGATTATGAAACCTATGTATCAAGAAGAAATGTTGCCCGCATAAAAGAAAGATTAGCGAAAAGTACTGAAAGAGAAGCAGCGGCGAATATGAAAGGAGGGAGAAAATGAAGGAAATGTTCAAGAGAGGAGTTGTGAGCTTTTCAATCTCTGCCTTTATAGGACTATTAGTGAATTTAATTGTAAATATAATATCAAATTATTATGCAAATAAAGCTGGAGATTCAGGATTTATTGCAATGCAACCAGAATTTTTATCTATGTTTCCTACACCAGTCATTGCAGCGTATGTAAATGTGCTTTTGTATGGATTAATCGGCTTTACCTTTGCTTTTATGACCTTTGTTTATGAAATAGAAAGATTGGGCTTTTTGTTTCAGAGCATTATTTATTTCTTCTCTACCTTAGCAGTGGCCCTTATAATTACTGTGTTCATATGGCAACTTCACCATAATGCCATAGCCTTTGCAATGACACTTACAGGTTATTTTGTAACCCACGTTATAATGTTTGTAGTGGAATATAAAGAGCTGAAAAAGGATATCAAGATGATAAATAGCATGATTAAGGAGTAGTTTGAACTTCATTTATTTATATTATTTTTATTTACAATTAATGATAAATGCTGTAAAATAGAAGTGTAATTTATTTATGTTGATTAATAAAAGAGGTGATTGGATGGATGAATTTAAAAAAGATGCTATGGATAATGATAATAATTCAAGAAGAATAGATATGGAAAAAATGGGAGAAGAATACGGTTTTCAGATAGATAAATTGGATTATGTTCGCGATTTAACTGACACTGAAAAATACGAGAAAATTGAATTGTCAAAATTCGAAATTTGGAGGTTGAATGAATTGGTGTCTGCTATACCGACCGCTGCCGCAGCGGGAGCTATTTCTAATATGTATACTATTACATTTCCGAAAGGGATTCAATCGACACTAACAAAATTGAATCAAGGTGGCTATAGTACATTATTAAAAGGAGCAGACGGAAAATTTGTGGGAACAGCTTCTCTTTATCCGGCAACAACGCAAGCATTATTGTTAGGAACTTTCACTGCTCTTTCAATTGCTACAGGGCAATTTTTTTTATCTGTCATAAATAAAGAACTAAAAGAGATTAATAGAAAACTAGATGAGATAATATCACTTTTGCACGAAGATAAAAAATGTGAACTATTTGCTGAAATTAAATATGTAAAGGATGTATTCAATAATTGTAGATATATCGTTAGAAATGATGCGCTGTGTAACGCAAAGATCGTAGGATTGCAGAGTTCACAGAAGATAGCACTTAGTGATATGGAGTTTTATAAGAGACTATTGGAAAATACTGTTGAGCAAGAAAAGAACATAGATGAAAAAAATTTAGATCGAATAATGAAAATAGCAGATACATTAATTCTATCTCATCAGTTATTTTTAATGAGCATTATAACGGAAGTATCATGTATAAATCAGGTGGATGAAGGTTATATAAATTCACAGATTGATAGCATAAAATTTTATAGTGGTGCGTGTAAGAAGGTATTAAGCGATTCTTATAGTAAAATAGAAGACAGAATTAATAATGGTAAGAATAAGAAAAAGGAAGAATTACGCAAAAAGGTCATAGAAAAAAAAGAGGCGATAGATAACTTCGATATCGGTAAAATGGAAGAGGAAATTAGAAAAAGAATGAGTTTAATGAATCAAAGCGTTACCTATATAATTCAAGGTGAACAAGTGGCAAGAATAATATAATGCCCATTTTGAAGGTGAATATAGATTTAGAGTGAAAGGGGCTGTGAAGCCTAAAAAAAAATTGCAGTGGGCACTTATGTTCACTGCAATTTTTTGGTATAATTAATTTATGTTACCGAATTATCCATGTATTGTAATTTGATGCATCAAAGGCTTAGTATGTAGCTGGATTAATTCTCTTAATTGTTGCTTCATCAGATAAATCCGTATCTTTAAGTAGATTTACAATCTTATTGTAATTCGACTTTTTAGTTTTAACATTTAGCGTTAATTCTTTATCTAAACCATTAAATGCAGTACTTGATATATTAGTTATGGAGCCCGGAATTGTAATTGTTTTTACCTGGCTGTATTCGCCCCTAAATGGACTATCACCAATTCCAGTAACCGTGTACTTTTTGTCATTATAAGTAAGGGTTTGCGGTATTGTAATAGATTCGCAGCTTGTATTAATTAAAGCTATTTTAAGCTCGGAATCATGGACAAGATATTTTACATTCTGTACTTCATTATAATATTTATCGTATATTATTGCCTCAAGCCCAGTTAGAGTGTTGTTTATGTAATAAGAACAAATCGTTGAATATATGCCTTCATTAAAATGAGTTGCATTTGAAAAATCCTGCAATGCTTCAACGCCCTGTGCCACCTTTGAAGATGTCTTTGATATATGTGCCGCATTTATTCTATTAAATACAACTAGTTCGTTTTTCCAGGTGTACCAGGTTACATAACCATTATATAGTACTGGCTGACAATCCGAAAGACTTCCCTTCATTTGATATACTTTGGTCTTCTTCTTACCTTTGCCATCAATAAGAGTATAATTTACTACTCCATCGCTTTCCCATAAAACAATAAATCTATCATCTGAAAGTTTTACCATCTGAGGAGTGCTTACATTAAAATCAGTGCTATCGTATTTTGTAAGTTTAACCACCTTGGATTTTGATTTTAAATTCTTATCCACATAGGCAACAAATACATTTCTAACAGATCTTGGATTATTAAAATCATCTATCTTATTCCCTGCTACAATATAGGTATCCTTTGATATTTCAAATCCGCCTATTTCAACACCTGTATAGTTATCTCCATTGGCGCCTGGAATGTCCATGAGACTTACGTATTTTCCAGAATTATTTTTTGCGCCAAGTTCAGCGGAACATTTATACAAACAGATTGCTCTAGCGTATGCATCACCATGGTCTATTCCAATAAAACTGTCGCCATCTATTCCAAGAAACTGATTAAAAGAATGACTTACATAACCAGTCGGTGTACGTTTAACCATTACAGCTGAATAAGATATCTTCTTTTTCTTTGTATTAAAACTAATAGTCACATTGGCCTGATGACCTGAATACATCTTATGGCAGGTGCGCACATAGAGATAATCCCCTTGAGTCACCATTCTAGCTGAACCAGCCTCGAAGGGTACCATAGTATTAGCTCCGTAAAGGCTGTCACTTCCAAGTTTCTTCCATTTGCTGCTATATTTGGTAATTCTATATACCTCTGCGCTATCGGAACATTCGTAATTTGTTTTACCTGTTAAGACATAGAAATTTTTACCATCTGTAGCTACTGCTCCAAATATCGGAAGCTCTAGGTTAACTTTCTTAGTAGAAACTAATTTATAGTTATCATCATAGTATTCTATCAAAAGCTTGCCCTCTATGGCACCTGCCTGAACTCTAACCAATCCATTTTCAGTTACAAGAAGGTTAGAATACATAACATCAGACCAGTTTTGAGGATAGTCCTGATAATTTTCATTTGTACCTTTATATGTCTTTGCATATAATGCGGATGGTGCGCCGCTTACAGAGGTAAAGGTCATTAATGCTGTAAGAGCAAGCACTGCCCCTGTCTTTATTAATCTTGATATGCTTTTCATATATTTCCTCACTTTACTTGAAAACAACTTCACTACAACATAAATTATAATTCGTTTGTGTAATATTGTCAATTGCATAGTTTACTGTCATATTAATTATATCTCAATCAACAGATGGAGGTGCGCATTAATTTTTATCTTAATCAAATCTTAATCAGATTAACTCTTTTTTCTTAAGGCGTGTTGGAGTATAATATAGGAGCGTTAGGAGGAAAAAAGAGCATGCAAAACATATTAATATGTGACGACGAAAGAGATATTGTAAATGCGCTAAAAATATATCTTTCTGATCCAGACTATAAAATATTCGAAGCCTTCAATGGAAAAGAAGCGATAGAAGTGTTAGAAAAAAATGAAATTCATTTAATATTGCTAGATCTTATGATGCCTGTGATGGATGGGATTACGGCTATGGCCAAAATACGAGAAACAAGTAATGTTCCTATAATTGTGCTCACTGCAAAAAGTGAAGATACAGACAAGATTCTTGGCCTTAATGTAGGAGCAGATGATTATGTAACCAAACCATTTAATCCATTAGAGGTAAGAGCAAGAGTGAGGTCGCAGCTGCGCAGGTATTTACAACTAGGTGCAGGAGCAGTAGTAAAGGAAACCTACACGAATGGAGGCCTTGAACTAAATGATTTATCAAGGGAAGTTTTAGTTGATGGAGAAAAAGTGCAGCTTACACCAAAGGAATATGAGATATTGAAGCTTTTGATTTCTAATCCCAATAAAGTTTTTTCGCCTAGCGAAATATATAGCGAAGTATGGAAGGAAAAGCCTTTTGGTTCGGATAATACAGTGGCAGTACATATACGCCACTTAAGAGAAAAAATAGAAATAAATCCGGCGCAGCCACATTACATAAAGGTGATTTTTGGACAGGGCTATAAAATGGAAGGGGAACGGAGAAAATGAAACGATTTGTAAAAACGCTGCCAGGAAAGGTGTTGCTGTTTATATTATGCGTAGTTTCTGTGTGTGTACTTACGGCAAGTTCAATTCTAGCTTTATTCTTTACATTAGAAGATGATTTTAATGTTTATACGATGACAAAGAAGGAATACCAAGATACATATGTAAGTAATGAATTAACATCATACAGCTATGTTATAATGCACAATTTTGATGGAAATGGAAGCAAGATGAAATCTCTCTTAGGAGAAGGGATTGAATATCAGATTTATGGAAATAATAAGATGATATATCAGTCCGAAGGATATACAGAAGATTCAGGCTATGTGTATGAATTTACATACGAAGAAACTGATTTTGTAAGAGAACCGCTAGGGCAATATACTGGTGAAAAATATAAATCAGATTCGGGCTATAATTCATATAAGGTTAAATTAGGCGTTGATAAGGATTCTACAATTGGAAGAAAAATAGAAATTAATAATAATTTCTGGGGCATCTTGTATGATTTTAGATACTTAACATATGCAGTTGCATTAATCAGCCTTGCAACAAGTGTATTATGCTTCATCACTTTAATGCACTCAGCAGGAAGAAGAGCGGATAAAGAGGAATTTGTAAAGGGACCTTTGTATAAAGTGCCATTTGATTTGTTACTTGCCGTATGTGCAGTTTTAGGACTGTTTGTAACTTATGCAGTAGATAATAATTATAATGGATATATCATGTTCGTATTTGCAGCGGTGATATACATTATAGGTGTAATCATTCTGATAGGCTTATCTGTGAGCGCGGCAAGCAGAATAAAGCAGGGCGATTTTATAAAAAATACGATCATATATAGATGTATACGGATCATAATTAAGGTGCTTAAGGGATGTATTAGCCTTATAAGCTATATCCCATCAGTCCTAAAGAGTGTACTAATAATAGCTGCAATCATATTTTCAAATGCAGTATTATTTTTCTCGGAGGTTCCTGAGTTATTCTTTATGTTACAGGTGGGAATAGCTATCGCAGCACTTTATGTCATTGTTATGATGAAACGTCTTCAAACAGGCGCAGAGAAGCTTGCTAAAGGAGATCTTTCTTATCACATGGATACTAAGGGAATGGTGTGGGATTTAAAAAAGCATGGAGAAAATCTTAATAGCATAAGAGCAGGAATGAGCATTGCCGTTGAAGATAGGTTAAAGAGCGAGAGAATGAAGACGGAACTTATCACAAATGTTTCACATGACATAAAAACTCCTATCACTTCAATAATTAACTATGCATCTTTGATAAATGATGAAAAAACAGAAAATCCTAAAATATCAGAATATACGCAGGTGCTGATAAGACAGTCTGAAAAACTAAAAAGACTTGTGGAGGATCTAGTAGAGGTTTCAAAGGCTACGACCAATAATTTAGATGTTCTGCTTGCTCCATGTAATGCAAATGTATTCATACAGCAGGCGAGCGGTGAATACGAAGAGAAGATGAAGGCATCTGAACTGACCATGGTAACAAGTGTTCCGGATAAAGAAATAAATATTATGGCTGATGGAAGAAGAATGTGGAGAGTGTTCGATAATTTAATGAATAATATCTGCAAGTATGCTCAGCCTGGAACTAGGGTATATCTTTCCCTAGAAGAAAAAGAAAAGTGTGCAGAAATAACCTTTAAGAATACTTCAAGGGAAGCCCTTAACATGACGGAAGATGAATTAATGGAGCGCTTTACAAGAGGCGATTCTTCAAGAAATACTGAAGGAAATGGATTAGGGCTTGCTATAGCAAAGAGCCTTGCTGAACTTCAGGGCGGAAAACTGAATGTAATAATAGATGGAGATTTGTTTAAAGCAGTGCTTAGATTCCCGGTAATAGAGTAGGTTTACGGTTTTATGTTTGGATTTTTAATAATAGGGTAATATTTAGTAATAAATCAAGCTGTATTTATAATAGGACAATAATTAGTAATAGATCAATATGTTTTAATAATAGGGTGATATTTTTTAGTAAAAGGGCGTTTTATAGTAATAGTGTGGGAGTGGAAGTGCGCGTTTAATTAATATAAAAAGGGGGCAGAGATGCGTTTTATAGTAATAGTGTGGGAGTGAAAGTGGTTAAATTGGAAAATATATAAAAATGTAGTTGACTAAATGACAATATTGGTTTATATTTTTCCTTCGGGAGCAAAATTTTATTATATATTGGAAGAAAAATAGAATTTTGAGGTGAAAAATGGATAAGTTAAAGCCAAAATTGTTTTCCGTAATGAAAAATTATACGGGTGCGCAGCTAGTTAAAGATGTAATAGCAGGAATAATAGTTGCAATTATAGCGCTTCCACTTTCAATAGCGCTTGCAATTGCATCGGGAGTTGGACCGGAGGCAGGTATTTATACAGCCATAGTAGCAGGCTTTTTTGTATCATTTCTTGGTGGAAGCCGTGTTCAGATAGCAGGACCTACGGCAGCCTTTGCTACAATAGTAGCAGGAATCGTTGCAAAAGATGGAACCCAGGGACTTATGGTAGCGACCATAATGGCAGGTGTCTTGCTCATAGTTATGGGCTTTTGCAGATTTGGAAATCTTCTTAAATTTATTCCGGATCCAATAACAGTAGGCTTTACTGCAGGAATAGCAGTAACTCTTTTCATAGGTCAGATCAAGGATTTTACGGGAATAGTATATCAGCATGGTGAAAAACCTATTGAAACAGCAGAAAAGCTTGAAGCAATCTTTGCAAACCTGTCAACAATAAATTATCAGTCAGTACTTATCGGTGCATTAGCACTTGTCATACTTATTGTATGGCCTATGATATTTAAAAAGATACCAGGTTCATTAATAGCAGTAATAGTTACAGCAGCTATAGTAAAGGGCTGCGACCTTGAAGTAAATACAATAGGAAAGGCTTTTGAAAATATACGTACAGGTCTTCCAGGACTTTCAATTAAGCCATCAGTTTTTTCACTTGCTATGGTTCGTTCACAGTTTTCAAATGCCATAACGATTGCACTTCTTGCAGGAATTGAATCATTATTATCAGCAGTAGTTGCAGATAGTATGATAGGTTCAAAGCATCGTCCAAATATGGAGCTTATCGCACAGGGCGTTGCAAACATTGGTTCAGCTTGTTTTGGCGGAATTCCAGCAACAGGAGCCATTGCAAGAACAGCGGCAAATATCAAGAACGGTGGACGTACTCCTATCGCAGGTATAGTACATTCAATTTCACTTGTGCTTGTAGTAGTATTTTTAATGCCACTTGCAAAGCTTATTCCAATGCCATGTATCGCAGCTATTCTTTTCCAGGTTGCATACAATATGAGCGGCTGGAGAGGTTTTGTAAAGCAGTGTAAGTTTGCGCCAAAGAGTGATATAATCATATTAATTACAACCTTCGCACTTACAGTTATCTTCGACCTTGTAGTAGCTATAGAAGTAGGCATCGTACTTGCAGCAATTCTTTTTATGAAGAGAATGAGCGAGGTTACTCAGGTAGAGGGATGGAAAGAGGTGGATGCTGATAATGATCCAGATAGCATAACACTTCGTGAAATTCCAAAGAATACACTTGTATATGAAATATCAGGTCCTATGTTCTTTGCAGCAGCAGGAAAGATTCTTCAGATATCTCCTAAAAAGGATACTAAGGTTCTTGTAATAAGAATGAGAAGCGTAAGTGCCATAGATGCAACTGCAATGAATAAGCTTGAGCTTTTGTATGATGATTGTAGGGCAAGAGGAATTCAGCTTGTTCTTTCACATGTTAATGAGCAGCCACTTCGTGTAATAGAAAAGTCAGGCTTCTATGAGAAAGTAGGAAAAGAAAATTTCTGTGCTCACATTGATGATGCCCTAGAACGTGCTACAAAGCTTGCAGGCGAGGATAAGAAAGAAACAAAGAAAGACGAAAAGAAGTGATCCGCCCCTTTTCAGGTAGACAGCGTAAAAAAAATAATCTATAAAATAACTAAAAGCAGTCTGTGCAATTTGTGCAGGCTGCTTTTTGATTAGTTCAATTTTAACAGCATATGCAAATGCGGAGTGAAATTCAGCCCCGCAAGCGATTGACTTCTTCGGGGAGGTTTATTATAATAAAATTGAAGGTGGGCGGATAAGCCGCCATGTGAGCTTAGTGAAAAAATACAGTGATTTTCGTATTAGTGAGGTGAAGTATGGAGATATTCGAGCGAATATTTGTCGGTGTACTATTCGGGGTGCCGGGTGTGATTATTATTGCATACAACTATTTTCGTGTTTTTTCTTTTTATTTTCTTTCACCCAAAAAAATGGCTTCACCTGCATATATAATTGGAGGGATACTTGGTGCAATCGGAGTTGTGGCTATTTTAGGCGATGAATGGAAAAATAAATGGTATTTTATTCTGATACCGATAGTTCTCGATTGGGGATTGTGTTTAGTTTCTTTCATTAGATCTCTGCTTTATCCTGTTACAAAAGATATTGAAGAAAAGCATAACGACAGTGGAAACGATGATGAGTGAAAAGTATGCGGGAAGGAAGAGGAAGGATATGATAGAAAAAATATACTTTGATATGGACGGAGTACTTGCTGATTTTGACCGCGGAATTAGAGAACTGTGCGGATTAGAGTTTTCTACAGTGCAGGGCAAAAGAACAGAGGAAGAAGACAATTTAATGTGGGATGAGATAAAAAAAATCGACAATTTCTATGATAAGCTAGAACCGCTTCCAGGTGCCGTTGAGATGTTCCAGATAATATATGCAAAATACGGCGATAAGTGCGAAATACTAACTGGAATCCCAAAGCCTAGAAGAGGGATCACCACTGCCGGTGAAGATAAAATAGCATGGGTCAGACGATTGCTTTCTAAAGATATTAAGG